>ENA-OPDA01001868-OPDA01001868.1-human-gut-metagenome-genome-assembly--contig:-NODE-1868-length-13214-cov-1.780682_pt1 | contig 13214 bp, 9 predicted proteins | sample MGYA00241253_ERZ501486 | MGnify/ENA primary metagenome ERZ501486 (study PRJEB25962, sample SAMEA2042510) | human gut metagenome | biome: human gut; feature: human-associated habitat; material: faeces... | reverse complement strand
CACGCTCTTCCTCGACGAAGCACTCATCAAAGCCGACGGCCGCTACACCAAACGCGCGCTCGCCGTACTACCCCGACTCGGCTTCCAAATCATCGTCTCCGCCCCGGAAAGCAAAACCGCGGAAATCCTCAACGTCGCCAACAGAGCATACGTCGCATACAAAGACCCATCCACCGACAACTCATACCTACAGGAACTCGACAGCGAAACCATCACACAGGACGAAACACAGCCCACCACCGCACCCGCGAAACCAACAACGGAGGCATAACCCATGGCAACGGCCAGAAGCACCACCAACAGCGACATCCACAGCCAACTCAACGGATACGTCACCGACTATCTCACCAAGCACATGTATGACGCCAACACCTCCTGGCCGTTGCGCAAAACCATCCGACTACCCAAACAAACCGAACTCGAAGCCCACTACACGCACATCCGCGCCCAAGACGAAGCCATCCGCAACTGGGCACAACAACACCACTGCGAAACCAGCGAAAAAACCAAAGTCATCTCCAACGGAATCGTCCGACAAACCAGCCAACTCATCGACTCGGTAACCATACCCGACCTCAACACGGCCCTCAACATCACCACACCACAAACACGCAAACTCTACCAACGCGAACACCAACGCGCACACACCATCACCAACCAATTCAACCTCGACTCCAACACCTCCATAAACATCGCCAAAATCCTCAAAAACCACGACGACACCGACTTCAACCTCGTCATACAAGCCGCACACTACTTCGCCAACCACAACACCGAAAACATGACCCCACGCATGGTCCCCATCCCCGGATTCAGCGCAAAATGGCTAGGCAAAACAACATCAAACCGCTGCAAAGCAATCTGCAAACTCCTCAAACGAGAACAACTAGCCCTCAACGACCGCCACGGAGAAATCCGACTCCGACTCCTCGACACACAACACCACAACCAACCAGACCTCATCGTGACACAACCATGGACAGACGGCGCGCCACACGACATCACCCACATCATCATCGTGGAAAACAAAGACACCTACCAAGCCATACCCACAACAGAACACGCCATCTGCATATTCGGCAGCGGACACGCGGCAACCCGAATCAAAACACTACTACCTTGGATCACAACCACACCCCACATCATCTACTGGGGAGACATAGACGCAGACGGCCTCGAAATACTCTCCGAACTACGACAAACCGGCATCACCTGCGACTCCATACTCATGGACAGCACAGCATACAAAACATACGAACCATACGGCACCAAACTCGACACCAAAAAACAACCCCTCAAAACACGCGACCCCAAACCAACACCAGGACTCACACAACACGAAAGAAACTTATACGAACAACTCTGCACCGGGAAAAACACAACCTACCTACGAATCGAACAAGAACGCATCCCCATCAACGACGCAATGACAATACTCCACAACCAACACCAATGGAACACAACACACCACAAATAGAACACCTGTTCGAAATCATAACGAAAATGAGGTATCCTAAACAACTAGAACAAAGAACAACCACCAGCGGAGGCAAGCCGTGGCAACCAAACGCAACAACGCAGCAAACGGCGACGTCATAGTCGAACGCGTTCTCACCAGCGACGCATTCCTCGCAAGAGAAATCAAAAAAGCCCCTCTCAAAACGAAAAACGGTTCACTTACAGCCGACCTCAAGCACCTGCCCAACGACCTCAAAATCACCATCCAAGGCGCTCGCGAGCATAATCTGAAGAACGTGGATCTTGAGTTTCCGCGCAATCGCATGGTGGTGTTCACCGGACTGTCGGGTTCTGGCAAATCCTCGCTCGCCTTCGATACGTTATTCGCCGAAGGCCAACGCAGATATGTGGAGTCGCTGTCGGCGTACGCAAGGCAGTTCCTGGGGCAAATGGACAAGCCCGACGTCGATTTCATCGAAGGTTTGAGCCCTGCGGTGTCGATCGATCAGAAGACCACGAACCGCAATCCACGTTCGACTGTCGGCACGATTACCGAGATTTACGATTATCTGAGATTGCTGTTTGCCCGCACTGGCATTCCGCATTGCCCGGAATGCGGCGCGTTGGTCAGCGCACAGACGCCGCAACAGATGGTGGACGCGTTGCTGCAGTATCCGGAGCGCACACGATTCCAGATTCTCGCGCCGGTCGTCCGTGGGCGTAAGGGCGAGTTCGAGGATCTGCTTGAACTCTTGCGGGGCGACGGCTACGCACGAGCGCTGATTGACGGCGAAATGAAGCAGCTGTCCGACGACATCAAACTCACCAAGCAGAAAAAGCACACCATCGAAGTGGTGGTGGATCGACTGGTGGTCAAGGACGGCATCCGTCAGCGTCTGACCGATTCCATTGAAACCGCATTGAAGCTCGCCAAGGGTATCGTGGTGGCCGATTTTGTGGATTTGGATGAGAAGGATCCTGACCGCCGTAAGCCTTTTTCCGAAAAACGCGCATGCCCGAACGGGCATCAGCTTGAACTTGATGAGATTGAGCCGCGCACGTTCTCGTTCAACGCCCCGTACGGTGCCTGCCCGGTATGCACGGGCATCGGATACAAGCTGGAGATTGATCCGGAACTGGTGATTCCCGATCCCAGCAAGACACTGAATGAGAACGCCATCGAACCGTGGGGCATGACCAAAGGCACCGGCGAATATTATCGCCATGTGCTTGAGGGGCTCGGCGATGAGATGGGTTTCGATCTCGACACCCCTTGGAAGGATCTTCCGGAAGAGGCCCGTCAAGCCATTATGTATGGGCGTGATTTCAAGGTGCAGGTCTCGTATCGTAACCGTTGGGGTCGTATGCGCGAATATTCCACCGGTTTCGAAGGCGTGGTGCGTACGCTGATGCGTAGGCATGACGAGACCGACTCCGATCAGATGAAGCAGTATTACGAATCGTATATGCGTGAAGTACCTTGTCAGGCATGCCAAGGCCGTAGGCTTCGTCCGGAAGTGCTGGCGGTGACCGTTGGCGGGGAATCCATTGCCGATGTGTGCGACATGTCCGCTGAGACAAGCCTCGCATGGATGGACGGCTTGCAGCTTGAAGGGTCGGCCGCGCAGATCGCCGGCGAGGTGTTGAAGGAGATTCGTGCCCGTCTTGGATTCCTCAACGACGTCGGACTGAACTATCTGACACTGTCTCGTGCCGCCAAAACCTTGTCTGGCGGCGAGGCGCAACGTATTCGTTTGGCGACCCAGATCGGTTCCGGTTTGGTGGGCGTGATGTATGTGCTCGACGAACCATCCATCGGCTTGCACCAGCGTGACAATGAGCGGCTGATCACCACTCTGCATCATCTGCGCGATCTTGGCAACACGCTGATCGTTGTGGAGCATGACGAAGACACTATCAAGAACGCTGATTGGGTTATTGACATCGGACCTGGAGCTGGCGAGCATGGCGGCGAAGTGATCTATTCCGGTCCCGCGAAAAAGCTCGTTGACGCTCCGCGTTCGGTTACGGGCGACTACATTGCCGGCCGCCGAAAGATCGAGGTCCCGCAGTCCCGTCGCAAAGTACGTAAGACCAAGCAGTTGCGCGTGGTTGGAGCCCGCGAAAACAATCTGAAGGATTTGACGGTCAACTTCCCACTGGGAGTATTCACTTGCGTGACGGGTGTTTCGGGTTCCGGTAAATCCACTTTGGTCAATCAGATTCTGTACCCGGTGCTTGCCGACAAACTCAACGGTGCGCGCATCGTGCCCGGCAAGCATACCCGTGTGGAAGGTGTGGGCCAGTGCGACAAAGTGATCCACGTTGACCAGAATCCGATCGGACGCACTCCGCGTTCCAATCCGGCCACCTATACCGGAGTATGGGATAAGATCCGCACGCTGTTCGCCAAAACCCCTGAAGCGCAAGTCCGTGGATACGGTCCGGGGCGGTTCTCGTTCAATGTCAAGGGTGGCCGGTGCGAAGCATGCCATGGCGACGGCACTTTGAAGATCGAAATGAACTTCCTGCCGGACGTGTATGTGGACTGTGAGGAATGCCATGGCAAACGCTACAACCGCGAAACGTTGGAGGTGAAATACAATGGCAAATCCGTTGCCGACGTGCTTGGCATGCCGATCGAAGAGGCTGCCCAGTTCTTCAAAGCGTATCCCTCCATCTCCCGCTATCTCGACACGCTTGTGCAGGTCGGACTTGGGTATATCCGACTCGGACAGCCTGCTCCAACGCTTTCCGGCGGCGAATCGCAGCGCGTGAAGCTTGCGACCGAGTTGCAGCGAAGGTCTACGGGCAAAACCGTGTATATTCTTGACGAACCTACCACGGGTTTGCATTTTGAAGATGTGCGCAAACTGCTGCTTGTCTTGCAGGGATTGGTGGATAAGGGCAATACCGTTATTGTCATTGAACACAATCTCGATGTGGTCAAGTCGGCCGATTGGATCATCGACCTTGGGCCGGAAGGCGGTGACGGAGGCGGCACCATCGTTACCGAAGGTACGCCGGAACAGGTGGCTCAATGCGAACAGTCTTGGACCGGCAAGTTCCTTAAGGGCATGCTGTGAGCGCACCCATCGAGCGGCACAGCCAGGAGGTTTGGCGCAAAACCGCCGAACAGTTGAACGGCGACGGTTTCAGTGTCGGCGGTGATGATTCTCCCGGCAAAGACGTAAACAAGAACGGCGCGCCTCTGCTGGGGGATTCACGTGACCTGTTTCGTCCGAAAACATCCGACATTCCGGCGCAGCCGGGCGTATACAAGTGGCGAGATGGTGAAGGCAGGGTCATTTACGTAGGCAAGGCGAAAAACCTGCGCAACCGTTTGACCAATTATTTCCAACCGTTGTATCAGCTGCATCCCCGCACTCAAACCATGGTATTGACGGCCCGCAACCTGGAATGGACGGTCGTTGGTACCGAACTTGAGTCATTGACGTTGGAATACACGTGGATCAAAGAGTTTGACCCACGATTCAACGTTGTGTTCCGCGACGACAAAACCTATCCGTATCTGGCGATCTCATCCGGTGAACGCGTGCCGCGGGTGTGGGTGACCAGAAGCCGCAAACGCCGCGATACAAGATATTTCGGCCCGTACGCCAAAGTATGGGATCTGCGTCACAGTCTCGACCGTCTCCTCAAGACTTTTCCTGTGCGCACCTGTTCGCAGAACGTTTATCATAAGGCGGAAATCACTCATCGTCCATGTTTGCTTGCGTCCATCGGCAAATGTTCGGCCCCTTGCATTGGACGTATCAGCGTCGAGGAACACCGGAAGATGTGCGAACAGCTTATTGGCGTATTAACCGGTCGCATCGGCAAATCGTATATCGCACAGCTCACGCGTGAAATGAAGGAGGCCAGCGACGAGTTGGAGTTCGAGAAAGCGGCTCGGTTGCGCGATCAGATCCAGATGCTATCCACAGTGGTTGAGCAGAATGCCGTGGTGTTCGATTCCGATGTCGATGCGGATTTCTTCGGCGTCGATTCGGACGAGCTGGAAGCTTCCGTGCACGCGTTTTACGTGCGTGCCGGTTCCATCCGAGGTGAACGCAATTGGAGTGTGGAACGGGTTGAGGATGTGACGGATGAGGAGCTGATTGCCGACCTTATTGTGCAGGTGTATTCGGAAACCGCAGGGGAGACGATTAGGGCTTCGCAGTCGACTGTTGTCACCGAACAACGCAATGCCATCGGATCGACGCAAATCGTGACGGCGACCGATGCGGTGGCACGCGCGCAAGCTACCAGGGAACGTAACGAGCGGCAGGATCAGACCGGTCGTGCGGATTTGTTGGCTCCTATCTCTCCGGTGCCGCGCGAGGTGATTGTTCCCATCGAGCCGGCCCGGCGTGAAGAGCTTGAATCATGGCTTAGCGGATTGCGCGGTGGTGCCGTGAGCATTCGCGTGGCCAGCAGAGGGGATAAGAGACAGCTTCTGGACCGTGCCAACGATAATGCCAAGCAGGCAATGCAGCGCAGCAAGATGAGTCGCATCAGCGATATGGGCGCCCGCAGCACAGCCATGAATGATGTTGCCAAGGCTTTGGGACTTGAACAGGCTCCATTGCGCATCGAATGCTACGACATTTCCAATACCGTCGGCGGAGCGTTCCAGGTCGCTTCCATGGTGGTATTCGAGGACGCGATTGCCAAAAAGTCCGAATATCGTCGTTTCGCCATTCGCGGAGCGGACGGACAGGGTGCACTCGACGATTTGAGCGCATTGTACGAGACGCTGACGCGACGATTCCAACATGGCAATATCGCCGGTGACTCCGGCGAAAGCATGGATAATGAACGTCGGGCATCCGAGCATGGTGACCAGACTCATGAACCGACTGTCCAGCAGAACACCAATCGGCATCATTTCGCATACAAGCCTAATCTGGTGGTGGTCGATGGCGGCAAACCGCAGGTCATGGCGGCCGCGAAGGCGCTTGAGGATTGCGGTGTGGATGACGTGGCCGTGTGCGGATTGGCAAAACGTTTGGAAGAGGTGTGGGTGCCGGATGACGACTATCCGATCATTCTCAAACGTCAATCCGAAGGCATGTATCTACTGCAACGCGTCCGCGACGAATCGCATCGTTTTGCCATCACCTATCATCGTCAGACCAGAAGGAAAGGCGCGTTGCGTTCCGCCTTGGACGATATTCCAGGCGTCGGCGAGGCATACCAGAAGCGCCTACTGAGCCATTTCGGCTCGGTTCGTGCCATGCGTGAGGCGGATGTCGAGGATTTCGAGCAGGTCAAAGGCGTCGGAAAAGCCAAAGCCGCAGCCATTTACCAAGCGTTGCACGCCCACGACGGGCAACCGTCGACGGAAAATGCCATTTCGTCGAATAGTCCGAAAGATGAAATGGAATAAGATTGGGTAGCGAAAAAAGACAATCGGATTGCTAGCATGATGACGGTGAATATATAGGGAGGGAATATGACCGAGGTCAACCACCGGTGCGCGGTTCTGGGCAAGCCCATCGCACATTCATTGTCTCCGGTGCTGCACAATGCCGCTTATCACGCGTTGCATCTTGACGACTGGTCGTACGACAAGCATGAGGTGGGCGAGCCTGATCTTGAGGGCTTTCTTGAATCGCTTGATCCGACCTGGTCGGGACTCAGCCTGACCATGCCATTGAAGAAAACGATCCAGCCATACGGAACACCGTGCAATACATGGGCCAAAGAGCTTATGGTTGCCAATACCGCGGTGTTTGATTGGACCAAAACCTGCGTCAATGGCAATTCGAACATCCCCTTCATCAGGCTATATAACACGGACGTACGCGGCATCGAACTCGCTTTCGAACACTCGTATCAGACACGTGCGATAACGCCGAAGACGGACCGTTCGGGAACGGCCGTGATCATCGGCAACGGCAACACCGCAACGTCGGCGTTAGCGGCATGCGTGGAGATGTCTGCGATCGGACATGTCATCGTTGTGGCTCGCCATCCTGAGAAGAACGCCGATCTCAAGCCACTTGCCGAACGGTATATGCCATCGGAACAGCCGATCAGCATTGTCGGCATGGACCACGCCATCGAAGCGTTGCGCCAGGCTGATGTGGCGATAAACACCATTCCCGGATTGGCTGCGGACGGTATTGCCGAATCATTGAGAATGCCAGGTGTGCGCATGCATGGAACATTGCTCGACGTCGTATATGACCCACGCCCTACCAAGCTGATGCAGGCATGGCGCCAACAGGGAGGAATCGCCATTGGCGGCGAGCAGATGCTGTTGTATCAGGCCATGGTGCAGGTCTGGTTGATGACGGGAATCTGGGATGACGATCCGCCGAGCGGTATGGTTGATCAGGATTGCACCGCGCGTTTGGAACAAGCCATGCGCATCGCGCTTGAGGAGGCTCTGTGATGGCACAGAAAGACATCGACGTACAGGCGAATGGCACGCATGCCAGCGCCCCTTCGCCGGCTGAAGGTTTTGAAGTATTGCTGATCACCGGCATGAGCGGTGCGGGCCGTTCGCATGCTGCCGACAGCATTGAAGACATGGGTTGGTATGTGGTTGACAACATGCCTCCAAAACTGCTGGTGCCCTTGGTGGACATGATGACCACGGGATCCAATATTCACAAACTCGCCGCTGTTGTCGACGTGCGTTCCCGCGACTATTTCGATGACCTGTCCGCGGTGCTCAGCCATCTGGACGATCTTGGTGTGAAAACGCGTATCCTGTTCCTTGATGCCAGCAACGAGGTGCTGATCAAACGATATGAATCCGTACGCAGGCCTCATCCGTTGCAGCAGGGCAATCGACTGATTGACGGCATTCTCGAGGAACGAGATCTGCTTGAGAATCTCAAAGAACGTGCGGACATCGTTATCGACACGTCATCATTGAGTATCCATCAGCTGTCCACGAAATTATATGAGGCCATGCTCGGATCCGGTCCGACCACGGTTTCCGTGCACATCTTCAGTTTCGGTTTCAAATACGGTATTCCCATCGACGCCGACTTTGTGGCCGACGTGAGATTCCTGCCGAATCCATTTTGGGTTCCCAGGCTTCGCTCGCTGACCGGACGCGACAAAGAGGTGAGTGATTACGTACTTTCCAGCGAAGGGGCCGCGGACTTCCTCGACTCGTATGAAAAGGCGCTTTCGATTGCGATTGAAGGATATGCGCAGGAAGATAAGCATTATGTGACTATTGCGATTGGTTGCACCGGAGGCCAGCATCGTTCTGTCGCGATGAGTGAGGCTTTGGCTAAGCGACTGCGTGCGAGGGGGTTGTCGGTTTCCGTTTCCGCACGCGAGCTTGATAAGCGGTCAGCGGAAAAATGACCGTATTATGAGAGAATAGTGTCCATATGTAAAGAAACCTGGCTGTGATTGTCCAAGATATTCGGTATCACAGTAAGCCGTGGCAGTGCGGAATGATTCCGCGACTCGCCTGCAATTTAGGGAAGAACAGCAAGGTAGGAGGTTGGCTCTTGGCTCTTCTGGATGACGTCAAAAGCGAGCTGGCCGCAATCGATAACGAACTGCCGATCGCCAAAAAGGCGCAGGCGACAGCGATGATTCGATTCGGCAATGGTTTGCACTCGGTGGATCACCACATTCTCGTGCAGGTGCAGCTCGACTCCCAAGATGCGGCTGCTTGGCTGCAGGACACCATCAAGAACCTGTATGGTCATGAAGCCACGCTTACTCCTGTCTCTAGGCAGACGCCAACCGGCACCGTGCAGCGTTATGTGATTCGCGTGCCGAAGGGCAGTACGGCGCTCGTGCTGCAGACCGGCCTGTACAGCCGTTACACCAAGAACATGGTGCTTGGTCTTCCAAGCGATATCATCAACGGCAAAATCGCGCAGATCAAGTCCGCATGGCGCGGCGCGTTCCTCGCCAACGGACGTCTGTCCGATCCAGGCAAGGCCAGCTATCTTGAAATCGTGTGCCCGAACCATGAGGCCGCTCTGGCACTGGTCTCCACCGCACGGCGTCTGGGCATCACCGCCAAGCCGCGTAAGCTACGCAGCTCCGAACGCGTCACCCTGCGCGATCCCGACGCCATCGAACGTATGCTCATTCTTATGGGTGCGCCGCGCTCCGCACGCGAGTGGACCGGAAAGCGTTCCGACGGCGAAGCTCGGGGCAAAGCCAACCGTCTGGCCAACTTCGACGACGCCAACATGCGTCGCAGCGCCAAGGCGGCTGCGGAAGCATGCGACAAGGTTCGTCAGGCGTTTGAGATTCTTGGAGATGACATTCCAGACAACCTCAAATCGGCCGGCCAGCTTCGTCTCGACCATGCTGATGCGTCGCTGGAACAGCTGGGACGTTTGGCCGATCCACCAATCACCAAGGATGCCATCGCGGGCCGCATCCGTCGACTTCTGCAGCTCGCCGAGAAAACCGAAAAGGCGCGCCGCCAGTCGGCTTGATTGAATCTTTTATGCAAAACACCATGCCTGTTTTCGAACAGTATGGTGTTTTTGTTCGTTTGGGCTTGTATTATTCGTAAATGGCAATATGGCCATTCCACGCTTACAAGCGGCTAGGAAAGGATATACATGAAGACACTCAAGGATCTTGGAGATCTCAAGGGCAAGCGCGTTCTCGTTCGCGCCGATTTCAACGTTCCGCTGGACGGCACCACGATCACCGATGACGGTCGTATCAAGGCCGCTCTGCCGACCATTAAGGCCCTGCGCGAAGAAGGCGCGAAGGTCATTCTGATGGCTCACCTCGGCCGTCCGAAGGGCAAGGTCGTTCCGGAACTGTCCCTTGCCCCGGTCGCTGCTCGTCTCGGCGAGCTGCTCGGCATCGAGGTCCCGCTGGCTGAAGACACCTATGGTGAGGATGCCCAGGCCAAGGTCGCCGCAATGGGCGACGGCGATGTCGTTCTGCTGCAGAACGTGCGTTACAACCCGGAAGAAACCAGCAAGGATCCGGAGGAGCGCGCCGCTTATGCCAAGAAGATTGCTGCGCTCGGCGAAGCGTTCGTATCCGATGGCTTCGGCGTCGTGCACCGCGCACAGGGCTCCAATTACGACGTTGCTGCCGATCTTCCGGCTGCTGCCGGCCTGCTGGTCGAGAAGGAAGTCAAGGCCCTGTCCAAGGCCACCGAGAACCCGGAGCGCCCGTTCACCGTCGTGCTCGGCGGCTCCAAGGTCTCCGACAAGCTCGGCGTGATCGAGAACCTGCTCGACAAGGCCAACCGTCTGGTCATTGGCGGCGGCATGGTTTACACCTTCCTCAAGGCCAAGGGCCTCGAGGTCGGCACCTCCCTGCTGGAAGAGGATCAGGTCGAGACCGTCAAGGGCTACATCGAGCGCGCTGAGCAGAACGGCGTCGAACTCGTGTTGCCGACCGATATCGTGGTGAACCCGGTCTTCCCGAAGTCCGATGAGGACATCGCTCCGGAAGTCGTGGCTGCCGACGCCATTCCGGCTGACAAGATGGGTCTGGACATCGGTCCGGATTCCCAGAAGCTCTTCCACGACAAGATCGTGGATTCCAAGACCGTCGTTTGGAACGGCCCGATGGGCGTGTTCGAGGTTCCGGCTTTCGCTGCCGGCACCGAGGCCGTGGCCCAGGGTCTGGTCGACGCTACCGCAGCTGGTGCGTTCACCATCGTCGGCGGCGGTGATTCCGCTTCCGCAGTGCGTAACCTCGGCTTCCCGGAGGATGGCTTCTCGCACATCTCCACCGGTGGCGGTGCCTCCCTCGAGTTCCTCGAGGGTAAGGAACTGCCGGGCCTGAAGGTGCTCGACTGATTGCTTAACGCATAACCGGAGGTGCTCCCTTATCAACAAAAAAGGTGGGGGAGCACCTCTTGTTTTCACTAACCCGAAACCACGGCGTACGAACACTGAATGAAATAAGAACGGAGGCAGGCAAACACATGGCATCGCAACGAATTCCACTGGTCGCCGGCAATTGGAAGATGAACTTCGACCATCTTGAAGCCACCTATTTCGTTCAGCAGCTCGCATGGAAACTTCGTGACATCCATTTCGACTACCGCCATTGTGAAATCGCATTGATGCCGTCCTTCACATCGTTACGCAGCGTGCAGGTGTTGGTCGAATCCGACAATTTGAAGATTCACTACGGCGCACAGGCTGTTTCCGTAACATCGCAGGGCGCGTTCACTGGAGATGTGTCTGCCGATATGATCGCCCACCTCGGCTGTTTGTATGTGATTGTCGGACATTCCGAACGACGAAAGTACCATCCGGAAGATGATGCGAACATCGTGGATCAGGTACGCGCTGTTTTGGCGGCCGGAATGCAGCCGATTCTTTGCGTCGGCGAAAGCTACGAGGAACGTCGCAAAGGCATTGAGCTTGATTTCGCCGTGGGGCAGGTGCATGACGTCACACGCGATCTTTCCGACGAGGAAGCGTCGCGTCTGATTGTGGCGTATGAGCCGATATGGGCCATCGGCTCCGGAATGGTGGCCACTCCACAATCCGCTCAGGACGCGGCCAAGGCGATTCGGGATGATTTGGCTGAAACTTTCGGCACGCATGTAGGAGAGTCCGTGCGCATTCTGTATGGTGGCTCCGTCTCCTCAAAGAACGCCGAAGAATTGATTGGCGAGCCCGATGTGGATGGATTCCTTATCGGCGGTGCCGCGCTGAACGTGGATGAGCTCACCAGAATCTGCCAGCTCACCATGAATGCGACAGTATGATGCTCGCGGAGTAATGTTTTTATCGAGTTGGCCTTTCAAGGTGTGGTCATTATTCGATTTTCTCAATACCTTGCGCTATTGTTAACAGCAGTGTTTACGAACTGGAGGTTCACTCGTGTCCGCTATGGCCATCGTCAAGCTTGTGCTGCAGATTATTCTTGTTATTTTCAGCCTCTTGCTCACCCTGTTGATTCTGATGCACAAGGGTAAGGGCGGCGGTCTGTCCGATATGTTCGGCGGTGGCCTGACCCAGAACGCCGGCACGTCTGGTGTCGCGGAGAAGAACCTGAACCGCTGGACCATCTTCATCGCACTGGTCTGGGTCGCCATCATCATCGCCCTCGGTCTGATGACAAAATTCAACTTGGTGTGAGCGCGATTCGCTGAAGCACTGTATGCAGCACGTTGAGCCATGGTCACTTGATCATGGCTCATTTCATTGGGCAACGTTTATCGGATATCGTTTGAGGAGCATCTGACATGGTCACCATGAACAGGAACAAAGTCGTCATCGTCGGCACCGGGCAGGTCGGATCCACCGCGGCGTTCGCCATCGTCACCCATGGTCTGTGCAACGAGCTCGTACTCATCGATCATTCCGCCGGCAAGGCGCTCGGCGAAAGCCATGATCTCGATGACGGCAGCGAATTCCAGGACCGGCACGTCAAGGTGCGCAACGGTGACTACGGTGACTGCAAGGACGCCGACATCGTCGTCATCACCGTCGGACGCAAGCCACCGGCCAACTCAACCCGACTCGACGAACTCGGCTTCACCATCGGACTCGTCGGCGACGTGGTCGACCGGGTCATGGCATCCGGGTTCAACGGCGTCATCGTCATGGTCTCCAACCCGGTCGACGTCATGGCATGGTACGCGTGGAAACGCTCCGGCCTGCCGCGCACCCAGGTGCTGGGCACGGGAACCGCGCTGGACACCTCGCGTCTCAAGACCATCATCGGTGAGGAGACCGGGCTGGACCCGCGCAACGTCGGCGGTTTCGTGATGGGCGAGCACGGCGATTCGCAGTTCACCGCATGGTCGACCGTCTCGCTCGGCTCTC
>ENA-OPDA01001865-OPDA01001865.1-human-gut-metagenome-genome-assembly--contig:-NODE-1865-length-13220-cov-3.612305_pt1 | contig 13220 bp, 9 predicted proteins | sample MGYA00241253_ERZ501486 | MGnify/ENA primary metagenome ERZ501486 (study PRJEB25962, sample SAMEA2042510) | human gut metagenome | biome: human gut; feature: human-associated habitat; material: faeces... | reverse complement strand
CGCAACCTCGGCTTCCCGGAGGATGGCTTCTCGCACATCTCCACCGGTGGCGGCGCCTCCCTTGAGTTCCTTGAGGGCAAGGAGCTGCCGGGTGTGGCGGCCATCCGCAAATAAGCCGGGCACGAACAGAGCGCGGTCCCATCGAACCGCTCTCCGTACTGAATCGAAAACAGACAGAAACCTTAAAATATTTAGAGTAAACAACCAATGAAAAAAATTCTTTTCGCTGCAACCGTTCTTTGTATGATGGGCTGCCAAAACAAACCGACCAACTCGACGCCGGCGCTCGATCCGTCCAACATGGACACCTCGGTCGCCCCCAACGAGAGTTTCTACCAGTACGCCACGGGCGGCTGGCAGGCTAAAAATCCGCTCAAACCCGAACATTCGAGCTACAACATGTTCAACGTGCTGAGCGACAACAACGAGATTCGCATCAACGAGCTCTTCACCCAGATGACCAAGGAGAACCCTGCGAAGGGCACGGTCAATCAGAAAATCGCCGACCTCTACAAGCTGGGCCTCGACTCGGTACGTCTGAACAAGGAGGGCGCCGCTCCCGTCAAGGCCGAGCTGGAAACCATCCTGTCCCTCGACAAGAAGGAACAACTCACTCCGATCCTGTCCGTGATGCAGCTGACTTCGAGCTCGCCCCTGTTCAGCTTCGGTCCCCAGGCCGATCTGAAGGACAGCAAAGTCAATGCCCTCTACATCGAACAGTCGGGCATCGGCATGGGCGACCGCGACTACTACCTCGACGCCGAGAACGAGTCGATCCGCGAAGCCTACAAAACTTATCTGAACCGGCTCTTCACGCTGGCCGGACTCGAAGAGTCCCAGGTAAGCAAAGCGACCGACGCCGTGATGCGCATCGAAACCGAACTGGCCAAGAACATGCGTTCGAACGTCGAACTGCGCGACTTGCAGCGCATGTACAACCCGATGGCGACCGCCGATCTGAAAAAGAACTACGACGCTATCGACTGGAAGTATCTCTTCGACTTTGCCAAGATCAATCCGGAGCGTGTGATCGTCTGCCAGCCCGAATACATGGAGGCGTTGGACAAGCTAATCGAAACTACTCCGATCGAGGACCTGCGCTACTACCTGGCATCGCAATACCTCAACGCCGCAGCGCCCTACCTGGACGATAACTTCTACGCCGCATCGTTCGACTTCTACGGCCGCACGATGTCAGGCAAACAGGAGCCCCGCCCCCGCTGGAAGCGTGCCATGGCCATTCCCAACAGCGCCCTGGGCGAGGCCGTAGGCGAAATGTACGTCGAGAAGTTCTTCCCCGCCGAAGACAAGGCCCGCATGATGACCCTGGTGGAGAACCTCCGCACGGCCCTCGGCCAGCACATCGATCAGCTCGACTGGATGAGCGACTCGACCAAGATGCGTGCCCGCGAGAAACTCGCCGCTTTCCACGTGAAGATCGGCTACCCCGATAAATGGAAGGACTACTCCACGCTCGAAATCGACCCGACCCTCTCCTACTGGGAGAATATCCAGCGTGCCAGCGAGTGGGCGACCCGCGATCAACTCGCCAAAGTCGGCAAGGCGGTAGATCCCGAGGAGTGGCTCATGACTCCCCAGACGGTCAATGCCTATTACAACCCGACCACCAATGAAATTTGCTTCCCGGCAGCAATCCTCCAGCCGCCGTTCTTCAACCCGGCAGCCGACGACGCGGTGAACTACGGCGCTATCGGCGTAGTGATCGGCCACGAAATGACGCACGGATTCGACGATCAAGGCCGTCAGTTCGACAAAGACGGCAACATGAACAACTGGTGGACCGATGCCGATGCCGAAGCCTTCAAACAGAAGACCGACATTCTGGTCAAGCAGTTCGACGCGATCGAGGTGCTGCCCGCACGCGGCGACCAGCCGGCCGTCTTCGCCAACGGTTCGCTCTGCCTGGGCGAGAATATCGCCGATCAGGGCGGTCTGCGCGTGGCTTACACGGCACTCATGAACACACTGAACGGCACCGAACCCGAGCCGATCGACGGACTTACGCCGGCCCAGCGTTTCTACTTGAGCTACGCGACCGTCTGGGCACAGAACATCCGCGACGAGGAGATCGCCCGTCTGACCAAACTCGACGTACACTCGCTCGGTCAATGGCGCGTGGACGCTACGCTGCGCAACCTCCAGGATTTCTTCGACGCCTTCAACATCACCGACGGCAAGATGTATATGCCGGTCGAGGAGCGCGTGATTATCTGGTAATTCCGCATCGTTTCCATAAAGGAGTGTGCCGAAATAGGAATTTCGGCACACTCCTTTTTATATGCATAAGAATTAGCCCTATGCAAAGCTTCGAAGGTGAGGAAGACAGGAGTTTACTCGGTGTAAACGATCGAGTCCGAATCCCGAAGATAACGCAGCAATGGGCAATTATGACACACCGCCTTCTTATCGGAGAAACAACGCGATAAGATCGCACAGCCGAAATCACGATTTTTTCGGCTGCAACGCCGGTTCATCCAAACACCGGACCTTCGTCGCAAAAACGCAGGAAAGCGAATAACGAGCATTTTCGCGCCATCGAAGCCCTTTCCGAACAAAAGTCGGGACACATCCTCTCTTCTGCCGAAACGACGTATCAGGACGCAAAACCTCTCATTCGTGTCCAACCGGAGTAATGCCGGATTACTCGTACCATCGGAAACATACCCGCGATCCGACGATATTTCCGGACAGAGATCACGAAAAGGTCCCGGACGTCTTACGACAACCGGGACCCGCGATCAAAAAATCTATTTATGAAAAAACTTTTATGTATTCACCGCCTGCAAAAAGGGTGCCCGGAAAAGTAAAACCCGGCCGGCCCCGCAGCGTGCCCGCTAATATTTGTAGCGGATCCACTTGTAAAGCTCCTTGAAGGTAGGTTTCTTGCCGTACATGAAGATACCCACGCGGTAAATCTTCGCCGCGAGCCATACCATAGCCATAAACGTAGCGTAGAGCACCGCGAGCGACACGACGATCTCCCAGGTCGGAATACCGCACGGGATGCGGGCCATCATCACCACGGGCGAGGTAAAAGGAATCATCGAACACCAGAAGACCAGCGGCGAATTGGGGTCCTTCATCACCACCATCATCACGAAGATACTCAGGATGATCGGCAGCATGATCGGGGTCTGCAACTGCTGTGCGTCCTGCACATTATCGACAGCCGAACCGACGGCAGCGAACATCGCCGAATAGAGCAGGTAACCACCGATCACGTAGAGCAGCAGGTAAGCGAAAATCTGGAAGACATATCCGAAATCGGTCGCCGTGGCGAGCGTCTGCACCATCTCCATATCGACGCCCGCCGCCGTCGGATCGAGCGTCCCGGCACGCATCGCCTCGACACTTCCCATCATCTCGGCAGAGATCAGGTGCGGCATGACGAGCGCACCCACGCCGCACACCAGCACGCCCCAGATGAGCACCTGCACCACCGCGACGGAAGCGATACCCAGGATCTTGCCCAGCATCAGCCGGAAGGGGCTGATCGAAGAGACGACCACTTCGAGCACCCGGTTGTTCTTCTCCTCGATGACCGACTGCATGACCATCGCACCGTAAATCATCAGGAACATGTAGAGGATCATACCGAGCACCAGCCCCACGACGGTCGATACGGCCGACGAATTGGCCTGCTTGTCGCTGCCGTCGTCCTGCATCTGGTCGTTGCGGAAGACCTGCATATAGACCGTAGTCTTCACCTCGTAGAGAATCTGCGACAGATTTTCGATGTTATAGTCCTTGAGTTTCTCCTTCTCGATGATGTCGGCGATCTGCCCCGACACGCTCTCCTCGACCAACATCGCCGAGGAGCCGTTGGTATAGAGTTTCACGTTGCCGGGATTGGTCATTATGTCCCCGCCGATCCAGAGTATGCCGAAACGGTCGGTATGCTCTCTGCGAGCCTCGTCGAGCGTCAGGTCGGTCGGCTCATAGACCACCTCCTCGCTGCTCTCGAGCCGGGGAGCGATCACACCGCTCTCGTCGATCACGGAAATATGCCGGGTTTCCCCCTGGGAATAGCGCATGATGAGCGCCGGGGCCACCATCAGGCCGATCATCAGCACCGGCATAAGAATCGTGGTCACGATGAACGACTTCTTGCGCACCCGTTCGTTGAATTCCCGGGTAATGATAATTCCTATCTTCGAATTTGCCATGGCTTTCTACTTTTGCTTGTTCGTTTTCTTCCGATTACTCCGCGTTGAGGGTTCCCCCGACGGCCCGTATGAAGATGTCGTTCATCGACGGGATGATCTCCGTGAAGGAGCGCAGCTCCACCGCATCGTTGATCCGGGCGATCACCTCCCGCACGTCGGCATCCCGCTCCACATGCAGCTTGAGCGACGAATAGGCCGCCCCGAACTCCGGCTCGGGCTGTTCGAGCACCTCGCAGCGACCTTCGAGCACACCGCGCAGCGCCTCCGCGTCGCCCCGGTAGGCTACCTGAAAAATGTTGTTGCCGTGCCTGCGCCGGATCTCGTCCACACGGCCCGTAAGAATGTTGCGCGACTTGTTGATAAGCGTGATATGGTCGCAGATCTCCTCGACGGACGACATGTTGTGGGTCGAAAAGATGACCGTCGAACCCTTGTCGCGCAAGCCGAGAATCTCCTCCTTCAAAAGGTTGGCGTTGATCGGATCGAAACCCGAAAAAGGCTCGTCGAAGATCAGCAGCTCAGGTTCGTGCAGCACCGTGACGATGAACTGGACTTTCTGGGCCATACCCTTCGAAAGTTCGTCCACCTTGCGGTCCCACCACGATTCGATGCCGAATTTGACGAACCACTTCTTGAGCCGCACCACCGCTTCGTGGCGCGAAAGCCCCTTCAGGCGGGCGAAGAAGACGGCCTGTTCGCCCACTTTCATCTTTTTATACAGACCGCGCTCCTCGGGCAGATAGCCGATGCGATAGACATCCTGCGGCTGGATTTCGCGGCCGTCGAAGATGACTTTCCCCTCGTCGGGCGCCGTGATGCGGTTGATGATGCGGATCAGCGTGGTCTTGCCCGCACCGTTGGGTCCGAGCAGGCCGTAAACCGACCCCTTGGGAATCGTGAGCGACACATTGTCCAGAGCCGTATGTCTGGCGAAGCGCTTGGTAACGTGTTCTACTTTCAATATCTCCATAATCGATCGAAAACTTAAAGTGAGTCCGGGCATTCCGTCCGCGATTTCCTACATCTCCGGCTGTACCGCATAAGGACAATACATCACTACGCCCTGCTGTCCCACCGCCTCACGGATCTTGCGCCACTCGCCGGCCCAGGGTCCCAGTTCTCCGGCCACGATGTCGGCCTTGACTTTGGCCATGAATCCGGAGAAGAACGCCCCGAAGCCGGTCGGAGCCTCGGTCATCTCGACGATGCGGAACTTATCGCCCAATTCGGCCTTGTCAGCCGCAATAGCGATGGCCGTCTTCAGACCGCCGTTGGTATCCACCAACCCGAGAGCGAGGGCATCCGTGCCGCTCCAAACCCGTCCGCCGGCAATGTCGAGCACCTTTTCCAGCGGCAGATTACGGCCTTCGGCCACGTAGGAGGTGAAAGTTTCGTACACCTCGTCCACCGAGCGCATGATCGCCGCCCGTTCGGTCGCCGTCAGGGGACGCATCACGCCCATATCGGCCGACGTGTTGGTTCTCACGGCATCGAACGTAATGCCCAGCTTGTTCTTCAGGGCATCCTCCAGGCGCAGGAACATTCCGAACACGCCGATCGACCCCGTAAGGGTCGTCTTGTCCGCCACGATAGCATCGGCACCGCACGAAATATAGTAACCGCCGCTGGCCGCATAGCTGCCCATCGATACGATCACCGGCTTCTTCTCCCGAAGCAGCTCCATCTCGCGCCAGATCACATCCGAAGCCAGCGCGCTGCCGCCCGGCGAATTGACACGCAGCACCACGGCCTTGACATCGTCGTTGCGACGTACTTCGGCCAACTTCGCAGCCAGCGTATTGCCGTAAATATCGTCACCGTAGCCTTTGCCATCGACGATCGCACCGTCGGCATAGACGATCGCTATCTGCGACGAAGAGATATTCTTAAGATCCGCATTCAACTGCGACACGTATTGTCCCAATGTCACGAACTCGAACTGTCCGTCGCTCTTGGCCACGGCGCCGTGCTCCCGGAACACATCGTCCATCTGATCCTCGAACAGCAATCCGTCCACCATCCCATGATCGAGCGCCTCCTGTGCCAGCGACACTTCGAGCCCGTCGGCCAGTCGGTTCAAGGTCGAAAGCTCGATACCGCGCGACTCGGCGACGGCCTCCGCCATCACATTCCAATAGGAATCCACCAACAACTGCATCTGCTCGCGGTTGGCATTCGACATCTTCGAAAGGAAATAAGGCTCCACGGCACTCTTGTACCTGCAGGCCGTCGGACGGAAAATCTCGGCCTGAATGTCGAGCTTGTCGAAAAGACCCTTGTAGAACATCAGCGTCGAGGAGACACCCATCCACTGCATCCCTCCATGAGGCTCCAGGTAGATCTCGTCGGCGACCGATGCCAGGTAGTATCCCCCCTGGCCGTAGGTTTCGTTATAGGCGATGACGAACTTGCCGCTCTGCCGGAAATCCTGAAGCGCCTCGCGCAGCTCCTCCAGAATGGCATAAGTGGCCATTCCGCCTCCGTTCGGACGCAGGTAGATACCCTGGATGCGGGGATCGATCTTGGCCGTTTCGATGGCCCGCAACGCATTGTAAAGAGTAACCTGACGTTTGGCCGTCATCGTGGCGAAATCGATGCCGGCGAAAGGATCGCTGCTCGGCGAATCGATCAGGTCTTCCGAGAAATCCAGTTTCAAAATCGCGTGCTCTCCGACCGTCACCGCCTCCGAAGAGGTCATGGAACCTACGATTCCGAACAAAATCATCACGGAAAGAAAGAGCATCACTGCGCTGCCCACCACAAAAGCGAGCAGTCCGGCGAAAAACATTTTCAAAAATTTCATACCGATTTATTTAATATTCATTCGCTGCGAAACGGTGCACGAGGAGCGAACAGGGCAAAACTTTTCCGCATCGCCGAATTCCGTCCCCTCTCCGAATCGGAGTTAATATGCGGCAAATATAACCGTTAATTTTATGAAAAACAAATAATATTTATCGTTTATCGATAACATAATTTTCCATAAAGACTTATTATATCGGAAATAATAGTTATCTTTGTCCAGATAAGCCGCATCCGGACGAGCAGGAGCAGGCTCTTTGCCGCCCGGTTTGCATGATCGTTGCTACCAACTTAACTGAAAATATGGAAGAGAGAGTCAAGGAATTACTCAACCGTATCCTCCATCCGGAGACCCAGCACGGTCTTGTCGAGAGCGGATTCGTCGAACAGGTTTCGACTCCCGGCGACAAGATAACCGTCACCCTGAATTTCGCCAAAGTGCGCGATCCCTTCGCCCTGAAGATCAAACGGCAGGTTCAAGCGCTGCTGGAAGAGAATTTTCCCGCCCTGAAAGGATCCATCACCGTTATTATTAAGGAAGCCGCTCCCAAGAAACCGCAAGCTGCGGACAAACCGACCATGACGGGCAACATAGCCCACATCGTAGCGATCGCTTCGGGCAAGGGCGGCGTCGGAAAATCGACCGTCACGGCCAATCTTGCCGTCGCCCTGCGCAACCGGGGTTTCCGGGTCGGCATCCTCGATGCCGACATTTACGGCCCTTCGCAGCCCAAGATGTTCGGTCTGGAAGGTTACCTGCCCGAAGCCGAACAGGTGGACGGGCAGGACATCATCCTGCCGGCCGAAGCGATGGATATGAAAATCATGTCGATCGGCTTCTTCGTGAAACCTTCGGACGCCTTGCTGTGGCGCGGTGCGATGGCGGTGAACGCCTTGCGGCAAATGATCCACCAGACACGCTGGGGAGCGCTCGATTTCCTGCTCGTGGATCTTCCTCCCGGCACGGGAGATATTCACCTCTCGATCATTTCGGAGTTGAAAATCGACACGGCCGTGATCGTTTCGACCCCCCAGCAAATCGCCGTGGCCGACGTGCGGCGCGGCGTGGAGATGTTCCGCAATCCGCAGGTGAACATCCCCCTGGCCGGCATCGTCGAAAACATGGCCTGGTTCACCCCGGAAGAGTTGCCCGAAAACCGTTACTACCTCTTCGGAAAGGGAGGCGCCCGCCGCTTCGCCGAGGAAAACGGCATAGACCTGTTGGGAGAAATACCTATCATACAGTCCATTATGGAAGGCGCTGACACGGGAACGCCGTCGGTGTCGATCGACGCCCGCGTCGAACCCTATTACCGGGAGATAGCCGACCGGATTGTTGATAAGGTGGTCAAATAACCCCACGAACGATGTTGATAAACCCGCAATAACTTTTGAAAAGAAAAACCCGAAACCGTTTGCAAAATCCATCTTTCGCCCGGTATAGACAAAACAAGAAAACGGCAAAAAAAAGTTTTCGCAAAGTATGATTCGGGATATGCACGGAAAAAGAGAAGCGAATGTTGACAATCCGGAGATGTCGAAATGTCGAAACCGGTTTTGAACATTTGTCGGTAACTTTCAAAAAACCGGGTTTCGACAACCTCCCGGACCTTATCGGCAGAACAGAATACGGAACTTCGAAAAGCTATGCTGTGGATAACCCGAAATACGGTATAATTATCAACACTATCAACAGGCATTATATTTATTTTTAATTATTCTTTTAATAAAATAAAAGTATAAAAAATAAAAAACGATGGTCGATAACTCATCGAAACTCAAAACGGAAATCGAGCGGCTCAAACGCGAGAAGAACGCCGTTATCCTGGCGCACTACTATACGCTGCCCGAAGTGCAGGAGGTAGCCGATTTCCTGGGCGATTCGCTGGCGCTCTCCATCGAGGCGCAGAAGACCGACGCCCGGATCATCCTCTTCGCCGGCGTGCATTTCATGGCAGAGACGGCCAAGGTGCTCTCGCCTGAAAAGAAGGTGCTGCTTCCGAATCTCGAAGCGGGATGTTCGCTGGCAGAATCGTGCGATGCGGCCGCTTTCGCGGCTTTCAAGGCGAAATATCCCGGCTACAAGGTGGTTTCGTACGTCAATACTTCGGTCGGGGTGAAAGCCTTGACGGATGTGTGCTGCACCTCGTCCAATGCCCTGAAGGTCGTAGAGTCGATTCCGGCCGACCAGCCGATCATCTTCGCTCCCGACCGGAACCTGGGTTCCTATATCCAAAAGCTGACTGGACGCGAGAATATGGTGATCTGGGACGGCGCCTGCCATGTGCACGAGGAGTTTTCGTTGGAAAAAATCCTGGAACTGAAGCGGCAGCATCCCGCAGCGCAGGTGGTGGTGCATCCCGAATGCAGGGCCTATATCGTGCAGGTGGCCGATTTCGTCGGTTCGACGGCGGCTATTCTGGACTATTGCGGCAAAAGTTCCGCCAGGGAGTTCATCGTGGTGACCGAAGCGGGGATTCTGACCGAGATGAAGCGCCGCTATCCGGAGAAGACGTTTATCCCGGCCCCTCCCGACGACGAGGCGTGCGGATGCAACAATTGTAGGTATATGAAGATGATTACGCTGGAGAATATCTTCACCACGCTGCGCGACGAGCGGCCCGAAATATCGCTCGACGAGGAGGTACGCCGCCGTGCCGAGCGTTCGATCCTCAACATGATCGCCATCAAGTAGGTTTTTCGCTCGCCGGAGGGCGATCCTCCGGTCGCACGGCCTGTGCGGTTACGGAGGCGGAACGGCGGATTTCCGGTCGGCGGCCAAAGAGGAGAAACGAGGGAGAACCTGCCCGGCCGGTTGCGGCGAAGGACGAAAAAAGAGAACAGGGGAAGGAACGGAGAGAGTGCGGCATTCCGATCCGGTTGGGCGGATGCGGAGCCGGTCGTATGAAGTGCGAACAGAGAAATTCAACTATATATTTTTTATAAACCAAGTAAACAAACATTTTAAGGAGAGATGAAAAAACTGATTTTATGCCTGGCTGCGGCAGTCGTATCGCTGACTGCCGCTGCAGACGAGGGTATGTGGCTTCTGCCCTATCTTCAGAAGATGAACATCGGGGATATGAAAGCCAAGGGCTGCCAGCTCACGGCCGAAGATATCTATTCGGTGAATCACGGATCGCTCAAGGATGCGATCGTCATTTTCGGTAACGGTTGTACGGGCGAGGTCGTATCGCCCGAAGGACTCGTTTTCACCAACCACCATTGCGGTTACGGTTCGATTCAGGCCCTCTCTTCGGTGGAGCACGACTACCTGAAGGACGGTTTCTGGGCCATGTCCAACGAGGAGGAGCTGCCGGCTCCGGGGCTGACGGTCACTTTCATCCGTCGAATCATCGACGTAACGCCCGAGGTGCTGGGCAACATCCCCTCGATCGCCAAGGGCGAGGAGCGTTCGGAAATGGAGGATAAGAACATCGAGGCGCTGTACGAGAAATTGCGGGCCGAGAATCCCGGCATGACGATCAACATCCAGCCGTTCTTCGGTGGCAACCAGTACTTCGCGTTCGTGATGGAGGTTTATCGGGACATCCGTCTGGTCGGTACTCCCCCGACGTCGATCGGCAAGTTCGGCGGCGAAACCGACAACTGGATGTGGCCGCGTCATACGGGCGACTTCTCGATCTTCCGCATCTATGCCGGCAAGGACAACCGTCCGGCGGAATATTCGGAAGAGAACGTACCCTACAAGGCCGAAGAGTTCCTCAAGGTGTCGCTCGACGGTTACAAGGCCGACGATTTCACGATGATCATGGGCTTCCCCGGTTCGACCGAGCGTTACATGACTTCGTACGAGATCGACGAGATGTTCCAGGTTTCGGGTCCGCAGCGCATCGACATTCGCGGCGCCCGTCAGGACATCCTGAAGGAGGACATGGCCGCCAGCGACAAGGTGCGTATCCAGTACGCTTCGAAATATGCCAATTCGTCGAACTATTGGAAGAATACGATCGGCATGCTGCGCGGTCTGAAAAAACTGGACGTGAAAGCCTTGAAGGAGGCGCAGGAAGCCGAATTCCAGGCTTGGGCCGAGCAGAATACGCTGCCTGAAGAGGGATTCGTCGATGCGCTCGGCATGATCCGCGAGGCGGTGAACGACAACATGGCCTACACCGGTCCGCTCCAGTATTTGAGCGAGGCGATGGTCCGTTCGGTCGAAATCATGACCCCGGCTCTGGTGGCTAACCGGATGCTGACGGCCGAGGAGGTAAGCGACGAAGCGAAAGCGCAGGCGAAGGAGTATTACGCCAACTTCTACAAGGATTACAACCTGCCGACGGACCGCAAGGTAGCCCGGAAGATGCTTTCGATGGTCAAGGAGAACGTGAAGGATCTGCCGACCGTTTTCGCGGAGGTGATCGACGCGCAGTTCGGCGGCGACATCGACGCTTATGTGGATTACCTGTACGACAATTCGGTCTTCACGGACGAGGCCAAGGCATCGGCCGCTACGTCCGAGCAGATCAAGAACGATCCGGCGGTAGTGTTGGCTACGTCGGTTCTGAACAAGATGAAGGAGCTGCGCGAGAAGGAAACTGCGGACGAAATCGACCGCATTGCAAAGACCATCGAGGAAACACTGAATGCGGAAACAAACAGCCGTGTTTCGGCGCTGATGCCCAGCCCCTTGCGCTGGCCGATGGTGTACCGCGCGGCCCCCTTGTGCCGGCCGATCACATGGCCCTGCTCGTCTACAAAATTGCCGGGCTGCATGGGCTGGCCGGTATAGCGCTCCAAAAAGGCGGCGTAATCGCCGTCCGGCACAAAGCAGATGTCCTGGCTGTCATGCTTGCGGGCATTGCAAAGCCCCTGTTCCTCGGCAATGGCACGCACGGCGTCCTTGTGCATGCCGCCCAGGGGGAACAGCGTGTGGGCCAGCTGGTCCTGCGTTAAAGAGTAAAGTACATAGCTCTGGTCCTTGCCGGGGTCATCGTTCTTGCGCAGCCCCCAGCGGCCGTTTTCATCCTGCCAGCGCTGCACATAGTGGCCGGTGGCGATATAATCGCACCCCAGCTCCCGCGCACGGTTCAGCAGGTGGTCGAATTTCAGGTAGTGGTTGCAATCAATGCAGGGGTTGGGGGTGCCGCCGTTCTGGTAGACCTGCACAAATTTGCGGATGACTTTTTCGTCAAACTCTTCCGTAAAATTCAGCACATAGTAGGGCATGCCCAGGTCATAGGCAACGGCACGGGCATCCTCCACATCGTCCAGTGAGCAGCAGGTGTGCCCGCGGGGGATGCCTGCTGTTTCGTTTTCATACAGGCGCATGGTAACGCCGATGCACGCATAGCCCTGTTGCTGCAATAAATACGCCGCAACACTGGAATCAACGCCGCCGCTCATGGCGACAAGAACTTTTTCTGCCATTCAGTCCACATTTCCGCTGGCCTTCATGGCAGCCAGCGTCCTTTCAAACAGGGTGTCGAGGTCCCAGTCCAACAGTTCTGCACCGGAGGTGATCACATCACGGGAGCACCCGGCGGCAAACTTTTTGTTCTTGAACTTCTTTTTCAGGCTTTTTACTTCCAGATCCTGCACGCTCTTGCTGGGCAGCATGATGGCGCAGGCACCGATCAGACCAGTCAGCTCGTCGGCGGCATACAGCACCTTTTCCATTTCGTGCTCCGGCTTAATATCCACCGTCAGGTTCCAGCCGTGGCTGGCTGTTGCGTGGATGATGCGCTCATCAATGCCTTTTTCCCGCATCAGCTTCTGCTCTTTGGTGCAGTGCTGTTCCGGCCACTGTTCAAAGTCCAGATCATGCAGGATGCCCACGGTCTGCCAGAAATCCGCTTCGGCACCATAGCCCAGCTCGTTGGCATACCAGCGCATGACGCCTTCTACCGTCAGGGCATGCATAATATGAAACGGCTCGCCGTTATATTTGCGCAGCAGCTGCAGCGCTTCTTGTCTGTCCATGAACGAATACCCTCCTTCGTTTTTAAATAACATCCTTATTATACCATAAATATATTTTGAGGGGATATATTCGCAACAGAATTGTCACAAAGAATTTAAAAACGGCCTTTACCGCCCTATTAGGGACTCCAGGCGGTTCATGCGGAAGTCCTCGACGAGCTGCATGAAATCGCGGCGGTGGATGGGATTGTCGTGAAAGCCGAACAAATGAGACGGACAACTGCAGTCGGTGCAGCCGAAGTCCTGTATCTGCCAATGGGAAATCGCCCCGACGGCCGCGGCCAGCTTGTG
>ENA-OPDA01001864-OPDA01001864.1-human-gut-metagenome-genome-assembly--contig:-NODE-1864-length-13228-cov-2.472709_pt1 | contig 13228 bp, 12 predicted proteins | sample MGYA00241253_ERZ501486 | MGnify/ENA primary metagenome ERZ501486 (study PRJEB25962, sample SAMEA2042510) | human gut metagenome | biome: human gut; feature: human-associated habitat; material: faeces... | reverse complement strand
CCGCTGGAGTACGAGCTGTACTTCCACATCTGACGGCCGCATAGGGCGGAACATAGCCGGCAGTAGGGCTTTCGCGGTATCCAGAATAGCCCACTGCACCTATGCTGCACCTATGGTGTTCTGAAGAACCCCACTTCGTCCACAATCGGACGCAAGTGGGGTTTCCTTATGCGTGCCAGGCAGGCAGCGCGTCGAGCCAGGCGTCCAGGTCGGCGCGGCGGATGCGCATGGTCGTGCTGCCCGCCATGCGCGCCTTCAGCAGGCCGTTGCGCACGTTGGCCCGGATGATTTTGGCGGGAACGCCCGTAAGGGCCTCCACTTCATCCACACCCAGCAGCGGGCGGTTTTCGATGGGTACGTAGGGTGTTTTCTTCGAATCGGTCATGACGGAGGCTATGCGTCGCGGGAGAAGGGAAGGATGCATCCGGCCGTCTCCCGTGGACGGGGCCGGATTGGGGCGGGGATGAAGCGGTGCCCACGTAAACGATGGCAATCCGCCGAGCATAAGCGGACAAGGAATGCGGCTTGACCGCACGGAACGCTTTTATGTATTCCGGTACCCGGGGGCGTCTTCTCGGTCATCGGTCCCGGTCGATGCCCAATGGGAAATCCGTGGGGGGCAATTCCACAACCATCGAAAACAATCAGCCGTTTCGGCGGGCTTCGCGATGATTTGCCATGTTCATCACGTCCCCCTGATGAACATGTTTTTGGAGTTGGGCGTTTTTTTCGTACCGTTGCGGACGAGGATGGGCAGATTTCCCTTCCTGCGGACTTGGAAACGATTGCTGAAAAACTCGGGTTGCAGACCGAAATGCGTTAAACCGGAATCCAGCCATCATCGAGTAACGAGAAGTTTCTATCCATTTCCCCCGACTCCTTTACGCATCAGCCTTGATTGCAGGTTCTTTTTAGAAACCTTCCGGATTCATGTTCTTCGAAAACCGGCACCGGCGACTGACTCAAGTAATCCCGTCCCATCGTCAACAGCAACCGATGGACCTCATCCAACCATGCATTGGAGTACGTCACGGGGTCTTGAGACTCGTCAAAGTTCGCCAATCTGTCACGGAAAAGCAAGTCAAGATCCGCATACGCGCTCTCACGAATCTGGTCGGCCATCTCCTGGGTTTTCCCACTATGGCCACCCGCCGCCGATCGCAGATTCCGAACGAACATCGTCAAAGCCGTCACTGCTTTATCCATGCTCTTAACCACATCCACCACAGCGGCGATACCCGCATAATCATGACGGAACATCACCATGTTGAGAGACAGCTTGTCATCGATGCCGGTTTCGAACACACTGCTTTGCGTGCCATAAGTCATGCCTTGAGCATGGATCGCCACCATATTCAGCACATGCTCCTCTGAGTCAAGCACCTCGGTGCGAATTTCTTCCAGCCATCTGATGATTCCAGGACGGAAATCACCATCATTCCCCACACATAGGATGGGTTCCAAACCACGCCACAATGCCTTGCTCGCATCGTGGGTAACAGGCATATGCGGAGGAACCGGAAGCCCCAACTTCTTCTGCTGCGGAATGCTTCTCCTCCAAGCAGTCATCTTTTCGAATTGCGTAACTACAGAACCCCCTCGCGGAAAACGTGAGGGGGTTCCGTGCTTCTGGTTGATCAAAGACCGGCCGCCCAAAAGAGCGACGGGCTCTCTCATTACTCCTGCGCGCTCCTCAAGCGCCTTAGAGCCCCTCCGTCGGGACGTGCTCGGCAAGCAGGCGACCTCACCTCGCATCACGGATTCTCTTCTTACGTGCCAAAATCCAACATCTTCTCTACACGAACATCTGCTGGAGCAGGCCCTTCTTCAGTTCCTGCCACTTCGCCAACTCGTCCTTCGACTTCTGGATGACCTCATCCATTGAAGCGAGGCAGTCGGCGATTTTGCGCTGCTCGGGGAGGGAGGGAATCTGCATGACGTAATTCAATATCACGTCTGGAACAACACGCTTCTGACTATTTGACGATCCAGAAGAGCAATCCATTAAATAACTTGTGAATCTATCTGTAAGTGCAAAATACGATAGAAACGTAAGATTTATTGCATTGGACGACAACGGAACAAATTCAGAAGAACATACTGCATTCTGCTCAGGATTCTTTACAAGCCAAATGCGTCTTTTTCTGACATTCAATTTATTAACAAGAACACATGGCTCGGAAAGAATTTTCCTTGCACTGTTCATTTCACGGCCAGAAACAAATCTGGCTTTTCTCGATTCATCAAATGCAGGCATACTATATTCTGCAAATATTGTATTTGGCGACTTTCTGGGGTCAATAGATGCTTTTAACTGCGTGCAGTATTCCCCCAGTGTCTTCTCCTCCCACTTTGGGAAGTCGCTCCCGTCATCGGCCTTGAACCTGACCTCCTGACTGAACAGCTTCTGCATCACACCCTTCTTGCGCTGCTCCCACGCATCGACCTCCGCCTGCTGCGCTGCGATGACCGCATCGACGGCGGACAGGCAGTCGGAGATTTTGCGCTGCTCGGGGAGGGTAGGAACCAGAAGATGAGTCAACCCTATATTCGTCTTGCTTACAGATGTGACCTTGATGCCCTGCATATATGGACGCAGTTGGTCGTGATAAGACATCGAGTTGATGTAATTTCCCAAATAACCAGGAGCGAACTCCTCTTTTGGACGGCATGCAATTGTGTGAAGCCCCGAATAGACAATATCTGACCCTGCATTGGATATCTCAACCGCTTTCCCCACAGTTTCGTCTTCCGCCGTGTCTGCTATCACGACATCGCCATCTTTTAAGCAATCCCAACGCTTGCATTCAACATCAGGATTAACAAAAGGAACACCATCCCTCTGAACATCAACGACGACACCGTACTTTACAAGCACGTCACCGTAATGGATATTCCGCGCCTGCCCAGATTCCGCATTAAGGCATTCCCGAGAAAGGGTGTTGTTCGTCAAATTGGCGAACACATCCCAAAACGTCTTCTCTTCCCATGCCGGGAACTCGCTCCCGTCGTCGGCCTTGAACCTCAGTCTCGGTTCTCCCATGCTTACACCTCCTTCAGAAGCAAATGCGTATATATTTCGAATACTGTCAGCAAAAACAAATCTTCCATCGTGTCTATGGTTTCTCCCGCATATCCTCCCGGCGCACCGTATTCTTTATCCGAGGCCACATCCTTGCTGCCGTATATTGCGATGAACTGCGCAAGAACCGTTGCAAACTGACATGCTTCGTTTTCCGGCGTCACCTTGAACCCATATTTGCACTCAAGGTCGGAAATAGGATGTTCGGAACCATCACCCCGGAACGATTCGCTTAAAACATCTGCGATACAGCTTTCATAAGATGAGGTGCCATCAGAATTAACAACTAACGGACCGGCCGCATATGGCGAACGATAATTGATTCGTTCAACCGGAATCTTCTTGTCGCCATAGCGTTCGAGGCTGCGTAGCACGTACTTGCCCCCGTCATAGAACGGAGACTCATCGTCATGGAAATGCGCGCGCAAGACTTCCTCCACCGCTTTAATGCATCGCTCAAAGAGCCCCTTTTCCTCCGTGACGCGCAAATCCAGTCCGCTGTATTCAAGGACACGGTTCTGTGCTTCGAGCGTCATGCAGCAAAATTCGCGGTACATCTCGCGCGAATAGTAATACAGGTCGTTATGCATTGCCGCCATCGCACACAGAGGAATCAGGCCGCGGTCTGAATAATGCTTCGATATGAAGGAAACCGCCTGAGACTTCACCTCCTCAGCGTGGCGTCGCTCGTCGCGCTCATCCTGACGTCGCTCGAATTTCTCCATGCGCCCGCTTTGCCACAGCTGCAAGCCCGCAATCACGATGGTCACGACGAGGGAAATCGAGGCGCAAATTATGCTTATCAAATCTGAACAGGTCAATTACGCCCCTCCTCTCATAGCCCCAGCTGGCTCAGCATGCTCTCCACCTTGTCCACGGCGGCCTTCTTCTCGCTCTCGATGCGCTTGAGGTCGTCGCGCACGGCAGCAAGGTCCACAGGCTCCTCTTCCTCGAACGTGTCCACATAGCGCGGGATGTTCAGGTTCCAGCCGTTCGCCTCGATCTCCGCCATGTCCGCCACATGAGCGAACTTGTCCACGTCCGCGCGGTTCTTGTAAGCCTCCACGATCTTTTGGATGTGCGCATCCTCCAGCGTGTTCTGGTTCTTGCCGGGCTTGAACTCCTTGCTGGCGTCGATGAACAGTACGTTGCCGCTGTTGCCGTTGCGCTTGGACTTCAGCACCAGCAGGCATACGGGGATGCTCGTTCCGTGGAACAGGTTCGGCGCAAGGCCGATGACCGCATCCAGACGGTTCAGATCCTTCACGATGTACTTGCGGATGACCTCCTCGGCACCGCCACGGAACAGCACGCCGTGGGGCAGGAGCACCGCCACGCGACCGTCGTCGTCATCCATGTGATAGACCATGTGCTCGACGAAGGCATAGTCCGCATGGGACTTGGGCGGCAGCTTGCCCGCACCGGAATAGCGCGGGTCGTCCAACAACGCCGGATTCCCGTCATACTTCAGGGAATAGGGAGGGTTGCACACTTGTACGGTCATCTTCACGTCTCCGTACTTGTCCTCCCGTAGCGTGTCGCCCTTGTAGATGTCGAAATGCTGATAGTCCACGCCGTGCATCAGCATGTTCATGCGGGCGAGGTTGTACGTTGTGGCGTTGTTCTCCTGCCCGTAGAAGTGTCCCACGCGTCCCGTGGTCAGATGCTTCTGCACTTCCAGCAGCATGGATGCCGAACCGCAGGTGCAGTCGCCCACGGTCCTCGCCTCGTCCAGGCCCACGGTCGCCAACGTCGCCACCAGCTTCGAAGGCCCGGTCGGCGTGAAGAACTCGCCGCTCTTCTTGCCGGCATCGGACGCGAACAGCCCGATGAGGATCATGTACGCCGTGCCCAGCACGTCGAACTGCGAGTCCGCCAGCTTGAGATCAATCTCGCTGATTTTCACGATGACCTTTGCGATGAGCGATGTCCTCGCGGCCACGGTGTCGCCCAAATCGGGGTCTTGCAGCTTCATGTCGTTGAACAATCCGGAAAACGCCGCTTCGGACGCCTGCCCCATGGTGGAGCCGATCAGCTCGTTCACGGCCCGCTCGTAGTCCTCGACATTGAAGCGGTCGGCGTCACCGTCGGGACGGACAATCCTGCGCACCAGCTCGCCGAACAGGTTCTCGGGTCGGATGATGTACCCCAGATGCTCGATGGACCACTGCTCGACCACCGGGCGGTAATCGTCGTCCGCGAACGCCTGCTCGTAGGTCAGGCCGTCCTCCTTCAGGATTTCCTGCATGTAGTCCTTGGTGCGCTCCGACAGATACCTGTAGAAGATAGTCCCGAGGATGTAGTTGCGGAACTTGGTGGAGTCCATGTTCCCACGCAGATCGTTCGCGATGGCCCAGAGTTTCTGGGACAGCTCGCTCGCCTGCGCCTGATACTTCGCTGAGTCAATCATACAGGTCTATTCTCCTTCTGCCTTATAGCGGCTGTATGCGCTGATGACGAACTCCTTGATGGCGTTCGTCATCCTCGTAATCTTCAAAAGCCCCATACGGTACGATGCGAGGCGCTTGCGGATGTCCTCTTCGGAGATGCTTCCGCCGAAGGTGTACTCCGAAAAGACATCCAAGATGTCCTGCGCCTCGATGCCGTTGTCGTACGCAAAGGACTCAATCTCCGCTTGCAGGCTCTCGCGCTCGAACTGCTCGTATGCCTGCTGCACGTCGACGCCGTCCGGCAAATCGTAGAACCTCGTGCGGATGAACGCCTCCATGATATCCTTCTTCGCACGGAGGGCGTCGTTATCCGAGCGCTCGATTTCGCGCATCACCAAGTCGATGTCGCGGGCACGCTCCTCTTCGGACTTGCCCCCTTCGTGGGCGGACTTCAGCAGGCTCAGGATGTACATCACGTTGATGCGGTCGGTACGCACCAACTCCACGTCGAAATCGACGTCCACCGGCACGGGGACCTTCGGATCCTTCTTCTTGGCCTCGTCGTGATAGTACAGATACCAGCTCTTGTAGCCCTCGTATTCCTCATCGTCCAGTACGACGGACAAGTCCGCCCAGTCGAACTTCCCGAAGGTCTTCAAGGTCGCCAGCGTACCGGACATCGCACGGAACGCCACCACGAACTTGCGGATGTCCTCCTCGCTCTGAAGCCGCCCCGCGTCATCGACGGTCTGCGCCGCCTTGCGTAGCTGGACTTCCTGATTCATCCACTGGTTCACGTAATACTCGTAGCTCTCCAGCAGGTACTCGTTCGGGTCGCCGTCGCCGGAGAACAGTCTCAGCGCGTCGTCCTGCGCCTTCTTGATGTCGCGGTAGGACACAATCTGCCCGAACTGCTTCGTCACCTTGTCCACGCGGTTCGTGCGGCTGTACGCCTGCACAAGCGTGTGCCAGATAAGATTCTTGTCCAGATACAGCGTGTTCAGCGGCTTGGCGTCGAACCCGGTCAGCATCATGTTCACGACCAGAAGGATGTCGACCTGCGGAAGCTCCTTCTGTTTCATGCGCTTCGCAATGTCCTTGCGGTAGGCATCGAACGAATCCAAGTCGAACGCCGTGCCGAACATTCCGTTGTAGTCGACCATACAGCGGGCCAGCAGCTCTTGAGAATGCTCGTCACCGCCCTCGTCCATGTCCTCGTTCGCCTGATAGGTGAATATCGCCGCCACCCGGTAGCGCTCGTCATCCGGGCGCGCTTCGTTCAGCTCCCGGAACGCGTCGTAATACTTGCCGAGCGTCTGGATGGAGTCCACCGCGAACAGCGCCGTGTACACGTCCTTGCCCTGCGGGTGGACATGCTGCTCGTGATGCTCGAAGATGTCCGACGCGACGACGCGGATGCGCTCATCATCGTGATACAGGGCGTCCAAATCCAGATTGTGGCGCCTGCAATACTCGGGATCTCCGAGACGCTCCGGGTCGATGCCGCTCGCGGACACCTGCTTCGCGAAAATCGTCCGCTGGTACTCCACCGAGAACCGCAGAACGTTGCCGTCCGCAATCGCGTCCTTAATCATGTAGCGGTGCAGGCAGGAATCCAGCTTCGAGCCGGCATAGAACACATCGGCGGTCGTTCTGCCGTCCTTGCCCTTGTTGGCCTCAAAGATGGGCGTTCCCGTGAAGCCGATGTAGTTCGCGTTGCGGAAATGGCGCTCGATGTCGCCGTGCATCTTGCCGAACTGGCTGCGATGGCACTCGTCGATGATGAACACGACTTTTTTGTCGCGGTACGAATCCATCAGCTTTTCGTACCGCTTGCTCTTGACGGCGTTCGCCATCTTCTGAATCGTCGTCACGATGAGCCCCCGGTCCGCCTGCCCCAGCTGCTTTACCAGCACGGCCGTCGAATCCGAGCCGTCCACGCACCCTTTCTCGAAGGAGTTGTACTCGTCTACCGTCTGGTCGTCCAAATCCTTGCGGTCAAGCAGGAAGATGACCTTGTCTACCCTCGGCTCGTCGCGCAGAAGCTGTGCCAGTTTAAATGACGTCAGCGTCTTGCCGGACCCCGTGCAGGCGAAGACGTACCCGTTCTGGTTCGACTCCAGTACGCGCCGCTTTGCTGCCTTCACGGCGTAAATCTGATACGGGCGCATTACCATCAAGACGGGTTCCGTTGTCTTGATGACCATGTACTTGTCCAGCATTTCCGTGATGGTCGAACGGCGCAGGAAGTCCGCCGTGAACTCGTCCAGCTTGTTGATGCGCTTGTTCTTGTCGTCCGTCCAGAAGAACACGAGGCTTTTCAGAATCGGGTTGTACGAGCCGCCGTCCATCTCGTTCTCGTTGCAGAAATACTTCGTCTGCACCGAATTTGACACGACGAACAGCTGCAAATACCGGAACAGTCCCTTGAACGAGAACTTGCGGTAGCGGTTAATCTGGTTGATTGCCTCGTTGATTTCCACTCCGGGACGCTTCAGCTCAATCTGCACCACCGGAAGGCCGTTGATGAGAATCGTCACGTCGTAACGGTTCTTGTACGCAACATCGTCCTTGTGCGCCTTGTCCATCGTGACCTGATGCGTCACCTGATAGATGTTGCGGTCGGTATCGGAACTGAAGAAGTCCAGATATACGGTCTTGCCGTTGTCCAGCGCCAGAACGTACTTGTCGCGAAGAATCTTCGCTGACTCATAGACGCTCTTGTCGTCCATGTGAATCATCACGCGCCCGAACTCCGCGTCGGACAATGCTGCCGCGCCCTTGGCCTCAACCAGCTTCCGAGCGTTGAATTTCGTCAACTGCTCGCGAAAGTTCGCGAGCACATCGTCGTAGTTCGCCATTTCGATGAACTGATAGCCGATGCTTTCAAGCCTGTCTATGAAAAGGTTTTCGACATCGTATTCTGAAACATGTGCCACTTACTCGCCCTCCTTCTCAAGATGTTCCTGAATCCACTCATGGATGATTGCGGCGATTGTCGTCTCGCGTTCCGCGGCCATCATCTTAAGCGGCAGCGAGAGGGTGGCGCGCTTCCCGTCCACCGTCGTGTCGGCGACAACGGCCCTCACCATCCCCGCGCTGTTCAGACTCGGATCCGATCATTCATCGTCAAGGCAATCGTACGCGCTTCGTCGTCGGATGGTGCGTCAATCTCCAGAAAAAGGACCTTTTCTATCAAACTCACGCCCATCGTCGGGATGCCAGCACGATGGTGCCATCCGACAGCAGATACACGTCGCCAAGCGTGTTCGACTGCAACGGGAGCCTGTGATCCGGAACCAGCCGGCGTAAATCCAGCCACAGGCTCAGATCAGTGTCATGCCAGCAGGTGATGACCGTCGCATCGGATGGATGGAACGCCGGTTCGTCCATCCTGTCGCGTGGCGTCGTATAAACGCATGATAGGCTCCTTTTCGCTTACGGTTGCCTCATGCATCCACGATTGCAGGATAGACATCCCTCGTCCGGCATGACGCATTGTTCGCATACCAACGCACCGCATGTGCCGCATTCGCGCACACAGTGGGTGCGCACGCCGTCACCACACCCGTCGCATGTCTGCCAACACTCATCGCATACCCACATGCCGCACGTCCGACACTGGTGGTCCGCACCTGGCAATGGATTGGCGTTCCAGCAATCCCGGTTTTCGCATTCCAACCGGATATGGCGTTTCGCCACGTCACGCATATCCAGCGCAACCTCCCAGAGACGTGAAAGCTCGTTCACGTCCGTTCCATACGTGGCCTCAAACCAGTCTGACAATGAGTCGGGCACATCCGATAGCCAACGATCCATCTGGACGGCGATATCCGCTAGACCATACGCCTTTTTTCTCAAATCCTTCCCAAAGGGAGAGAAAGCGGAGGCGATGAAACTTCCATATCGCGAACGTTTCTTCGCGGCGACCTCCCTTTTCAGCATGCTGGCGGTCATCATCGTCCGTTTACTCGGAATCGTCACCGACCTCAACAAACGTTTCGGATTCGGCATCGACGCAAAAGCATGGGAGGAGCAGGTGATCCTGACAGACCAAGACGACGGAATCGTCTCCCAGAAAATGGTGCTCCTGCCTTATGGCACGAAGCTGGCCGAAGGAGTCGATCCAAGCACCCTTCCAGGGGCCGTGGATGCCACCAGCCTTACCGAGTTCAGAAGAGCCATCCGGCCCGAATGCGCCGCAGATGCTTTCTTCCTTCACGAGAAGGAGACCATAGGCGAGTTCCATGCGATATATTCATGGGAAAACGGCATATTGACGGTTTTGGTCGCCGACGCGCTCCTGCTTGAATTCGATACGACGAAGAAACACGGTGCGGAAGCCTATGTCAATAGCAGTTTTACGCCAAATGCGGAAGCGGTGAAACGACTGCTACCAACCGTGCGAAAAAGCGATCTGGTTCGTATCGTTATCCCATGCGGGGACGGTAAAAACCTCTACGCCATATATCCGTTAGCCATGGCGACGGACGATACGAAGTCCGACCGTGGATGACGTGCCCTCACGGCCGGGCTCACACCGGCGCCGGCGGGTCGGACGTCTCGGTACGGGCGTCCGCGTACGCTCGTCCGCCCCCGGGGCGCGGTTACAATGGGGGGCGATTCCACTTACGATCGGAGGATTGGATTGTCTCTACCACCACAGCGGCAACTGGACAATTACCTGAGCCAGTTCGCGGAGAAGCAGGTCGACGGAAAATACCTTGGGCTATATGACGGGGAGCGGCGGTTTGGTCGCGTCTTCGCATGGCTGCACGAACAGTACAACGGGGCCTTCGAGTTCATGAACGCCAAGGCACCGCAGGGTGTGGGCGGCCACTTCAACGCCGACCCCAGCCGTGACCTGATGGAGGTGAACGAGACATACTCCGCTTTGCTGAGGATCGCCTCCAAGGCCGGGATACGGATCAAGACCAAGCCCGAATACCAAAAGGTGATCGACAGCTCCCGCGGATGGCTCCAACCTACTCTCGGGAGTCCCATCCCGGAGGGGCTCACGCCGATAGAGGTCGAATACTACGACACGGTGTTCGAGACGGAGGATAGCGGGATAATGCTTGCCGGAACGAATCAGGTTCCTCTCCAATTCGTCGGGGAGGGATCCTATGCAATCGTGCATAAATTCACCGACCCGAACTACGGCATCCAATTCGCGCGCAAGAAACTGAAGAAAGGCGTGAAACCCAAGGAGATCGAGAGATTCCACAGGGAGTTCGACATCATGAAGCGGTTCGACTTCCCCTACATCCTGAAGGTCTACCGCTACGACGATTCGGACAACAGCTACACGATGGAGTACTGCGAGCATACGCTGAAGGACTACATCTCGCACAACAACCAGAAGATGTCCCTCTGGGCCCGCCACAAGATGGCGATGCAGTTCCTGTACGCGATGAACTTCCTGCACAGGCGTGGCGTGTGCCACCGCGACCTCAGCTACAGAAATGTGCTCGTCCATACGTATAGGGGCAGCGATGCGTTCATGGTCAAGGTCTCCGACTTCGGGCTCGCCAAGGAGAAGACCTCGGACCTCACGAGCACGGGCTCCGCGATGAAAGGCTCCATAATAGATCCGACCCTGGGGTCGTTCAGGGACTTCGGTCCGGTCAACGACATATATGCGATCGGCTTCATTCTCAACTACATCCTCACCGGCAAGGAGAACCTTGTCACCGATGGATCGCGGCTGGACTCCATCATCCAGAAATGCTCGGCCGCCAACCCCGCCGACCGGTATCGGACGGTGAAGGGCATCATCGAGGATATGAGAAAGACGGAATGCCCCGTCGGATAAAAACGGGCCCCGGCGGAAGGAAGTGATAAAAAAATCCGCCGGGGTTTTTCGACTTGCCGGGCCGCGCATGCGGTCAGGGCCGTCGGCCCCCGGCGGGAGGGTTATGGACCACGCCAAGGGCTTGGGACCATTGTATCAGGCGCGACGGCGGATGAACAGGCGCTTGTAGAGGTTCTTGCCGCCAACGGTCGGTGCCATATCCGTATCCTCTGGCCATTCCTTGGGGCGTCCGTAGTTGTATGAGCAACCCACCAGCTCGAACTGTTCGGGATTGTACTTGTCCATGAACGTGATGGGCACGCCCATCACGCCGTAGTAGTCCTCTGGGATGCCCTTGACCTTTGACACCTCGATGGCGTCGTAGTTGTCGTACTTTGGATACCTTGATGGATCCTCCTTGTAGCGGCGGTAGAGGATGAGGTCCTCGTGACGCTTTTTGATGTCGAGGTTGGTGTACCAGCAGACGCCGGCGACGTTGAGGATGACGTCGCCGTTCCTGTCCTTTTTCGCCTTGGGGCTTTCGACCTCGGCGTTGGACGGCATGATCATCCATCGGCCGCCGTTCAGGGAGGTTGCGCCTATCCAGAGCTTGTCGTCACGAATAAGCGGGAAGACCTCCTTGTAGGTGATGGCGTTCTTGTTGCCCATGATGACGAACTTCTTTCCGTGCTCCATGAGCGTCGCCACGTATTCGCGGAACAGCGAGAACGGCGGATTGGTCACGACGATGTCGGCTTCGTCCAGTAGCTCCAGGCATTCCTTCGACCTGAAGTCCCCCGCGCCGTAGATGCCGTCGCCATGCAGCTCCGTCAGTTCGTTCTCCCCGGAGTCCAGCAGGTTCCTGATGTCGTCCATATCCAACCCTCCGTCGCCGGTGGTGTCGCGGAAGACGTTGACGACGGCCTTGTACGCCCTGCGGTGTCGTCCCGTGTCCTCGTCCACGTCATCGTCGAACAGGGATGGCTGGTACTCGCCGCCGGCGATGGGGGAGCCCGAGTAGCAGGTGGCGATGAGCTTCTTCAGCCCGAGGGGGTTGAAGTTCAATGCGAAGTACTTGAAGAAGTTCGACTCGAACGGGTCGTCGCAGTTGCACAGGACGACCTTGCCTTTGAAGTGGTCCCTGTAATGGACGAGCTCGTGCTCGATGTCGGTCATGCGTGTGTAGAACTCGTCGTTCTTGGCCTTCTTGGCGGCCGATAGTTGGCTGTTACCCATGCCCGTGGGCTATGCGTCGCGGACGGACGTCGCCGTCGGCGCCGAACGCGCTCCGACGCCCGGAAAAAGCGGCGAATACACTTAACCGCGGGCCGTTAACTGCATCGTTGCAGTTAACGATGGCCTTTGCCGCATGTCGAGAATGGCTTCATTCCGCCGTTTTCAGGCTTCTCCGTTAACTGCAATCCGGACGGCGACAACTGCTTTTTTGCAGTTAACGTCTTCCGGCCGGCTCGGGGCGCCCAAGCTTTCACACAGACCGATCATCGGACGTGTCATGAAGGCCGACGCCGATGTTCCTTTATATCCGCCCCGCCTTCGCCAACCGCCGACATCCCAATCCGGGATATTGCCTTTTTGCTGTCGTTTCCGCATGATTCCGCCGTTTCGCCATCGGATTCCCTCAGGACGCATAGGAGACGCCTGAAGGTCTTTGCGACATCCGGCCGCATAGACGCATGACGTCGAAAGGAATTGACGATGGACGGACAGGACGAATTGGTCACCATCGCTTGGATCGCCAAGCGCATGGGCATCGCGCGCCCGAGCGTGACGAAGATCATGCGGGCGATGGGGGTGCCGCGCTACGAATTCACACCCAAATGCGTGCGCTATCCGAAGTCCGCGGTGGAGGCGGCCATCGCCGCCAGCTACCGGCCGGCTTCGGCAAGGAACGAATAACCCAAGGCAAGGAAAAGCCCGCCGGATCGGGAAGAATCCGGCGGG
>ENA-OPDA01001860-OPDA01001860.1-human-gut-metagenome-genome-assembly--contig:-NODE-1860-length-13242-cov-6.935846_pt1 | contig 13242 bp, 13 predicted proteins | sample MGYA00241253_ERZ501486 | MGnify/ENA primary metagenome ERZ501486 (study PRJEB25962, sample SAMEA2042510) | human gut metagenome | biome: human gut; feature: human-associated habitat; material: faeces... | reverse complement strand
TGAAAGTGTAATAGATGACAATGTATGGTGTAATGATAAAACAAATGTAACAGATACAAGTTATAATCCATGGGGCTATAGTAATGTAAATGGTTTAGGATATGCTAAAAATGTAACATATTATAGTGCTACACAAAGATTAGTAAGTACAAGTGGAAGTGCCGGAGGCACGGGTCCTAGTTTAAAATGTAATGGAGAATTAAGCAAAATAAATTCAAAAGTAGGTTTAATAACTGCTGATGAATTAGCATATGCAGGATATGCTTATAATATAAGTAATACCACAACATATTTACAAGAAAATGCTACAAACACTTATTGGTGGTCCTTGTCTCCTTACGGCTTCGATGTTGGCAGCGCTGGCGTTTGGGGCGTTAACGGCAGCGCTGGCTACTTCGACAACTACAACGTGCGCGGCACTTACGGCGTCCGTCCTTTGATTTCTCTTAAGTCGACGACCAACGTAACTGGAGAAGGAACCAGTAGTGCCCCATACATAATAAGTATGTAAACAAGGCGAAGATTAAAAAGGTCGAAATCGTCAGTCGCAGATGCCTTTGAGAAACCCTTCGAGGGACAAACAAACAGGCGAGAGAGATAAATAATAGTAAGTGGTGTTTTGGTACGTGTGCGTGGCAAGCGTGCATGCGGCTTCTCCGATTGGAGAGTACGCACTTGGTACATCCCAAAGTACTTTTTGCGAGTATATACGAGCAAAAGCGGTTTAGTAATATATTAATGCTGGCTATAACTATGTGAATAGATTTATAGTTATGCTATTTAAAGTACGGACTCTGTTGCGTGTTGTGCTCTAGTTTGGTGGTGGTCCTTGTCTCATAACAACTTCAATGGTGACAACGCTAACGTTTGGGACGTATATTTTTCTTAATTCTACGGAAAAATTAACTTGTGAAATAACAAGTTAAAATCATTATAATGTAATAAGTTATTGAGGTTTTATGGAAAGATTTTATAGATATTTATGTGAGTGTATATTTATAGCTATATTTGCTTTTGTTATATTTAATAATAAGAGTGTTAGTTATGGTATAGATGAGGTTCCTTTATATAATGGGGAGCCTTATGTTGTTATTGATAATAATGAGCCTTCTTTTAGTGAACTTGTTAAAGATTCTTTTGAACTTTATAGTGATTTAGATTCACTTGGAAGATGTGGGGTTGCTTATGCAAGTATTGGACCTGATTTGATGCCGACTGAAAAAAGAGGTTCAATTGGCAGTGTTAAGCCTAGTGGATGGCATACAGTTAAGTATGATATTGTTGATGGTAAGTATTTATATAATAGATGTCATTTAATTGGATACCAGTTAACTGGACAGAATGCTAATCCTAATAATTTGATTACTTGTACTAGAGAGACTAATAGTAAAACTATGTTAGAGTTTGAAAATAAAGCTGCTAGTTATATTAAAGAAACTGGTAATCATGTTATGTATAGAGTGACACCTAAGTTTTATGGAGATAATTTAGTTGCTAGTGGAATTGAGATGGAAGCTAAAAGTGTTGAAGATAATGGTGCTGGGCTTAAATTTCATGTTTATGTGTATAATGTAGAAACAGGAATTGATATAGATTACAAGACTGGAGAAAGTAGTTTGTCAAATTAGTGTATATTTTCTTTTAGTTTTGTTTTTCTTTTTTTAATTTTGTATTATATTAAGAATGTGTAGGAGAGGTGATTTAAATGTTATATCCATCTGTTGATAAAATATTAAATCAGGTCGACTCAAAGTATAAGCTAGTTCATGTGATTGCTGAGAGAGCGAAACAAATTCAGGAAACTGGATGGTTACAAATGAAAGAAAGCGATTATAAGAATAAGAAGGAATTAGGTCGTGCTTTAGAGGAAGTAGACGCTGGTTTAATTAAAATTAAGTAAGCAAAATGCTTATTTTTTTTTGAAATAATAAGAAAATAGGGTATAATAAGATTTAGGTGAGGATATGAAAAAAGTTATACTTGTTGATGGAAATAATTTAATGTTTAGAAGTTATTATGCGACTGCTTATACTGGAAATATTATGAAAAATAGTAAGGGTTTTCCAACTAATGCTTTATATGGTTTTACTTCAATGATTAATAAAATTGTTGAAGAAGAAAAGCCAGAGTATATGGCGGTTGCTTTTGATATTGGTAAAAATTTTAGACATGAAAAGTATGATCATTATAAAGAAGGAAGAAGAGAAACTTCAGAAGATTTGAAAGTGCAGATGCCTTATGCTAGGAAGATACTTGAAGCAATGGGAATTAAACATTATGAAGTAGAAAACTTTGAAGCAGATGATATTATTGGAACTATTGCGGCGATGGCTGATAAAGATCCTGAATTTGATGCGACCATTGTGTCTTCAGATAGAGACTTATTACAATTAATTAGTGATGTTGTTGATGTTAAACTTTTAAAACAAAAAGGTTTCATTAGATATAATAAAGAGACTTTTAAAGATGATTATGGAATTGAGCCAATTAGAATTATTGATTTAAAAGCATTAAGTGGAGATGCTTCAGATAATGTGCCAGGTGTTAAAGGGATTGGTGAAAAGACGGCCTTAAAACTATTACAAGAGTATGGCACTTTAGAAAATATTTATGCTAATATTGATTTAATTAAGGGGGCTACTCATGAAAGGCTTGTTAATGATAGAGATAGTGCTTTCTTTAGTAAAGATATATGCACTATATATAGAGAAGTTCCCCTAGAAGATACTTTAGATAGTATGAAATATATGGGACGCAACGACTCATTAGATGAATTATTTGCTGATTTAGAGTTTTATTCATTTTTAAAGAAGATACCTAAGAAGCAAGTTAAACTTGATGTTAGTTTTAAGGAACTTAGTGATGTTCATGAAATAAATATAGAAAAGTGCGTTTCTTATTATATTGAGTGTGATAAGGAAAATTATCATTTAGGTAAGATAATTGGTATGGGTGTATATGATGGAGATAACTTATTTTATGTTAGTCCAGAAAAAGTTAAAGAGGTTTGTGAATATTTAAAACAAGCAGTAACTTATACTTATGATTTAAAGAAGAATATGGTTTTACTTAAAGATGTTAATATGATAAGTAATTTTGATCATATGATAGGAGCGTATTTGCTTAATTATCAAATGAAAGATGATTTAGCTTTCATGATGAATAATGATGGGATAGAAGCACCTTTTTATAGTGATATTCTTAAGGATGAGGAAATGCTTAAGAAGGGTGTAACTTTAAAAGCTAAATATGTTTATGATACTAGAGATGATATTGTAAAGAGATTAAAAATGGATGATATGTTTGATTTGTTTACAAATGTTGAAATGCCACTAGTTAGAGTACTTGCTAAGATGGAACTTGCTGGTATTAGGTGTGATAAAGATATTTTAAAAGAGATGAGTGAAGAGGCTGGAGTTCGTTTAGATAATTTATCTAGAGAGATATATAATTATGCTGGATGCGAGTTTAATGTTTCTAGTCCTAAACAGTTGGGTAATATCTTATTTGATCATTTAGGTTTACCATACAGGAGGAAGAAAAAGGATGGGGCTAATTATAGTACTGATGCTAGCATTTTAGAGGGTTTAATTGGTGTGCATCCAATTATTGAACTTATTTTAGAATATCGTAATTTAGCTAAACTTAAGAGCACTTATTTAGATGGACTTAACAATTATATTTTAGATGATGGTAGAATTCATACTATTTATAAGCAGACTTTGACTAGAACTGGAAGGTTATCTAGTGCAGAGCCTAATTTACAAAATATCCCAGCTAGAGATGAGATGGATAGAAAAGTAAGACGTGCATTTGTGCCAGAGTATGATTTATTTTTAAGTGCTGATTATTCACAGATAGAACTTAGAGTTCTTGCTCATATTAGCAATTCAGAAAAGATGATTGAGGCATTTAAGAATAATGAAGACATTCATACGAGAGTAGCTAGTGATATTTTTGGTGTTAGTCCTGAAGAAGTTACTAAGAGTATGAGAAGAACAGCTAAAGCAGTTATCTTTGGGATTGTTTATGGTATTAGTGGTTTTGGACTTGGTGAGAATTTAAAGATTAATCCAAGTGATGCTAAGAAGTTTATTGAGAAGTATTTAGAACTTTATCCTGGTGTTAGTGAATATATGGATAATATTAAGAAAGAAGCCCATATTTATGGTTCAGTTAGAACTTTATTTAACAGAAAGAGAACTATTGAAGAACTTAACAGTACTAATTATATGGTTAGAAGTAGTGGAGAAAGAATTGCTCTAAATACACCTATTCAAGGAACTGCTGCTGATATTATAAAGATGGCCATGGTAAAATTAGATAAAGTTATGGAAGAAAAAGGATTTAAGAGTAAGATGCTTTTACAGATTCATGATGAACTTGTATTTGATGTTTGTGCTGATGAGAAGGAAGAACTTATTAGTGCAGCACGTGATGTAATGGAAAATATTGTTAACTTAAATGTTCCTTTAAAAGTTAGTACTGATGTAGGAACAGATTTATATGAAGCAAAGTAGGTGATTTTATGCCAGAACTAGCAGAAGTTAGAACTGTCGCAAGTGTTTTAAAAAAGAAACTTATTGGTAAGAAAGTAACTGGTGTTAAAGTTATTTATCCAAAAATTGTTGAAAGCACAATGGATATTAATGAGTTAATCGGTCATACTTTAGAGGATATTACAACGTATGGTAAATATTTAATATTTAATTATGGTGAAGTTTCTGTTATCAGTCATTTAAGGATGGAAGGCAAGTATTTTGTTAAGCCTAGTGATGATGAGATTTTAAAGCACGAACATGTTATTATTTATTTTGGTGATTTGTCTTTAAGATATCATGATACAAGAAAATTTGGTAGAATGTGCATAGTAAAAACAAGTGAAGCAGGTAAGAATCCAGCACTCGTGAAACTTGCTAAGGAGCCTTTTGATATGGATGCAGATGAACTTTATAGTCATATTCATAATAAGAAGAAACATATGAAAAGTCTTCTATTAGAGCAAGAAGTAATAGCTGGTTTAGGTAATATATATGCAGATGAAGTTTTATTTGCATCTAAAATAAATCCCCTTAGATTAGGTGAAAGTGTTACTATAGAAGAGTGTAATAGGATAATTAATAGTGCTAGAGATATTTTAAGTTTAGCTATTAAGGAAGGCGGAACTACTATTAGAAGTTATACTTCTAGTTTAGGAGTTACCGGTAATTATCAAAACTTTTTAAAAGTACATAAAAAAGAAGGAGAACTATGTACTTGTGGATGCAAGATAGAAAAGATTAAAGTTGGCGGCAGAAGTACTTATTTTTGTCCTAATTGTCAGAAATAGTTTTTAATATATATAAATATTTTATAAAATATATATAATAACTATATAAATGTATATAATATATATTGACAATATATATAAAAAGTGATAATCTTATAAAGACGGGAGATGATAAATATGGCTAACTTAACTACGGCGATTTGTGTTCAAGTTGATAAGGATGATAAGGAACAAGCAACTCAAATTCTTCAAAAACTTGGACTTAATATGAGTTCTTTAATTAATATGACTTTAAAACAGTTAATTATGAGAGAAAAAGTTCCTTTTGATGTTTCAATTCCTAAAAATGATGATTTACATACTTATTTTACTGAAGAAGAATTAGATATGGCGGCTAAAGAATTAAAATATATTGAAAAACATCCAGAAGAATATAAAAGTTATAATAATATTCAAGAATTAAAAGGTGCTTTATTAAATGACGAAAAACTATAAAATCAAATCTTCAAAATTATTCAAAAAATCTTTAAAGAGGGTTTTGAAACAAGGAAAAGATTTAGATAAATTATTGGAAGTGGTTGATATGCTTTCAAAATCGCAAAAATTAGATTTAAAATATAAAGATCATGCTTTATATAATGATAAAAAATTTAAGGATTGTAGAGATTGTCATATCGAACCGGATTGGGTGTTGATTTATAAATATTTAAAGGATGATATAGTTTTGCTATTAATTGATACTGGCAGTCATAGTGAAGTTTTAAACAAGTAATAGTCTAGCGGGGAGTAATCTTTAAGTTTTATAGATTACTTTTTTTATTAAAACGTAAAATTTTCATTTCGCAAAATCAAAAATTTTTCCGTTTTGCGAAATGAAAGAGTATTTTTATTGTTAAAATCATGTTTGATTATTAGTTTATAGTGTTAATAATAAAATAAATATGATAAAATTAAAATAGAGGTATGGTTATGAGTGATAAAACAAGTTTAGTTTTAGGTATAATCTATGTTGTAGTAGCAATTATTTTAATAGTGCTTGTTTTAGTAATGTATGATAAGCATAACAAGAAAAAATATAATGGAATATTAAGAGAACTTGAAAGAAATAAGAATCTTATTATCTCAGGAAGTATATTAACAGAACTTAATAAATTATCTTCCCTAATAAACAATAAAGACTTAGAAAAAAAGTATAAGATATGGCAGAGTAGATATAAGAAAATTAAAGATGAAGATATTCCACAGCTTGATGATAAGTTAAATGAATTAGAAGCAACTTTTAAGACAAGAAAGTTTAAAGAAATTAATGAAGCAATTGCTAAATTAGAATTAGAACTTTATTACGTTAAAAGTAAGAGTGAGTTTTTACTTCGTGACATTAAAGAGATTACTTTAAGTGAGAGTAAGAATAGAGAGATTATTACGGGCTTAAAGAAAGATTACCGTGAGATATATTTAAAGTATCATCATAATATAGATGATTATGAACTTATTAAAAAAGCCATTGAATTACAGTTTGAAAATGTTGATAAGTTATTTGCTTCTTTTGAGCTTACGATGGATAATAATGCTTATGGTGAAGCACCTAAAATAGTTAAGGCTTTAGATGATGCGATTGGTAATTTAAAAGTGGTTATTGATGATGCTCCAGGAGTAATACTACTTGGTAAGACACTTATTCCAGAAAAGATTAAAGATATTACAAAGATTACTAAGAAGATGACTAGTGAAGGATATAACTTAGACTATTTAAATATTGATTATAATATTACAGAAGCAGAGAAGAAGATAGCAGATATTTTTGATAGATTAAATGTTCTTAATTTAACAGATAGCATCCTAGAACTTAATGCAATTGTTAATTATTTTGATGAGTTATATGGTGAGTTTGACAAAGAGATAGAAAGTAAGAAAGAGTATGAAGAAAACTCTAGAAAACTTGGCGTTAAGTGTAAAAAGTTACTTGCTATTATTAAGAATTTATCGATGAAAATTGAAGACATTAAGTATAGTTTTGATTTAAGTGATGAGGAAGTTAAAGGAATAGATGAACTAAATTTAAATATAAAATCTATACAAAGTGATTATGAAGTTTTAGTTGAGAATTATCGTAATAGAAGTTTTTCTTATTCTAAGTTAAATGAAGAACTTAATACTCTTAGTATGAGACTTGTGAAAGAGGAAGATAAGTTAGAACTTACTTTAAGAAATTTAAGTGGACTTAAGGAAGATGAGAATAGAGCTAGAGAACAACTTACAGAGATTAATGAGATTTTAGCTAAGAGTAAGAATGTTATTAGTTCTTATAAGTTGCCGGTTATACCTAAAGAGTATTATACAGAAGCTAGTGAGGCTGGGGATGCTATTAGCGTAATGGTTAAGGAACTTAATAAAAAGCCAATAAGTATTAAAGTTTTAAATATAAGGGTTGATACTGCTAGGGATTTAGTGTTAAAGTTATATAAGACCACAACTGATGCTGTTAGGTTAGCAAGTCTTGCAGAAAATACTCTTGTATATGGCAATAGATATAGAGCAATAAGTGAGAAGATTAATAATGGATTAAGTAGAGCAGAAAGTGAGTTTTATAAAGGAAATTATAAGACATCACTGGAACTTGCTATTAATGCAATAGCAGAGGCTGATCCAGATATTCATAAGAAGATATTAAAAGTAAGTAAGGTAAGCTAGGTTTGGCTTATTTTTGCTCATAAGGATGTGATAAGATGATATATTTAGATTATAGTAGTACAACTCCAGTACTTCCTGAAGTGTTAGATAGTTTTATTAAAGTTAGTAAAGATTATTTTGCGAATCCTAATAGTTTACATTCATTAGGTGAGAAGTCTAAAAATTTAATGAATGGAGCAACTAAGCAGATTAGTGAATTACTTAAAATAAGGGAAGATGAGGTAATTTATACTAGTGGTTCAACAGAAAGTAATAATATGGCGATAATTGGGCTTGCTTTAGCAGTAGGTAAGAAAGGTTCTCATATCGTTACAAGTAAGATGGAGCATGAGAGTATTTATGAGATTTGTTCTTATTTAGAAGAAAATGGTTTTGTAATAGATTATGTTAATAATGATGATAATGGAGTAATTGACTTTGAGGATTTAAAGAAGAAAGTTAGCGATAAAACTATTTTAGTTACAATTAGTGCAGTAAATAGTGAAGTAGGAATAAGGCAACCTCTTAAAACGATTAAGCAAGTTATTAATAAGGAGAATCCTAGATGTGTTTTTCATAGTGATATGACACAAGCAATTGGTAAAGTACCAGTTAATTTAGCTGATGTTGATATGGCTTCATTTGATAGTCAGAAGATATATGGAGTTAAAGGTGTTGGTATGCTTTATAAGAGTAATAAAGTTAGAATTAAGCCTTTATTTTATGGCTCTAAAAAAGAAATTAGACCAGGAACGCCACCACTACCACTTATTGCATCTTTTTCTAAGGCACTTAGAATTAGTTTAACTGATTTAGATAAGAAAAGCGAAAAGGTTAAAAAGTATAATGATAAGATTTTAGATAATTTAAAGAAATATCCTAAAATACTTATTAATAAGACTAGTTATTCAATACCCCATATTTTAAATATAAGTTTAATGGATATTAAGCCCGAAACATTTATTCACGCACTTGAAAAACATGAAGTATACGTTGGCTCAAATACAGCATGCAGTAGTGGTAAGATAAGTACAGCAGTCTTTAATCTTTATCATGATAAGACTAGAGCTCTAACCACTATCAGAATAAGTTTATCTTATCTTACAACTAGTGAAGAAGTAACCGAATTTTTAAGAATATTTGATAATGTTTATGAGAAGTTATCTAGTTTAAATGATTAACGTACATAAAATGTTATTCATATATTATAATAGTAAAGGTATATCATTTGACATTTAATGTTAAATTTGGTATATTATATTTGCATTGGATTAGTTCAATCGAAAATGTTAACCGCTCTTGGATGGTGCGGGATATAAATTATTCCAAACGAGAAATGTTAATCGCTCCCGGATGGTGCGAGTAATAAATTATTCCGGACGAAAATGTATTGGAGATTTCATTTTATTATGGAGTTTCCATTTTTTCTTTGTTATAATAATGTTATTGTTATGGGGGTAATATGAAAATTGAAACGGGTTATTTGTATCATATTAAGGATGAATTTTTTGATAAAATAAATAATAATGGGCTAATGATAAACCATGAAAACGGACGTTCTAGGCCAACTTATTTTACGATTAGAGAAAGAGATATATTATGGTTCATTCCACTTAGCAGTAATATATCTAAGTATAAAAAAATAATAAAAGATAAAGAAGAAAACACCTGCGCCGATCGGCGCAGGTGTTATTCTCTTTTATCTTTATTATAGTGAAGCAAGCGCCACCTCTTTCTTTTAGTTTATTATCGCATATATAAGCCTTATATTCTTCATAGTTATCTTCATCTTCATCTCTGTCACATTCATCTTCTAGTTTATCAACCAGAATCATTAAAGGCTTTAAGTCATCCATAAAGTCTTTAATGTTAAAAATAACGAAGTCTTCATCTTTTTTCAATGCTTCTATCATTTCATCGTTTGTATCATACTGATAATCGTCAAACCCGTTATCCCACTGAATTGAAAGCCTATCTAATATGGTTTCTATTTCGTTCAAATCCCTTATATCGTTAATATGTCTTAAAAAGTGCATTTCATCCATATCTTGTTTCCTTTCTCCGTTATATTCGGTTAAATTGTGCTTCTTCTTCTGATGTGAATAAATTTGAATCAGAGTCTTGAATATTTAACTTAAATTGAGTATTATTAAATTGAGGTGCAGAGTCTGAATATGATTCTGTTGTTGAGTCAGTGTTTGCGGCACTGGCTCTTTTATATTTACTGAGTGTATCGTTATCAATATCGTCTACGTGCCTTATTAATACATATGGAATTTGACCTTTTGGCTTTTGGGGTATGCCGATGTATTCAAGCTCTGTCTTTAAATCTTCTTCAAGTTGCTTGTATGCTTTGTTGTTTTTTTCCTTGAGTGTATCAATGAATTTTCTTTCCATAGTTGAATCCAGTGAAACTTTACAACATGTACATATCATTGGATTTATGTAGTATAGCGAGGGCTTTCCTTTTACTCCTTTTACCAGTTCAATTATAGCCCCGCGGGCTTGAAGCTCTGCTATAACCTTTATTACAGTTGGCTTAGATGATTCTATAATCCCGGCTAAGTCCTCTGTTGATACTGCGACATAATTGGATTGCATAGCATATAAGCCAAGTACAAAAATTGCCCGATATGCGTTTGCGCTCGTGCCTCGTAAAATGGCGTCTGCATTTTTCATAAATCTGGCAAAGGTTATCTTTAAATCATTATACATACGCCCATTCCAATGCTGTTCAAATTTTTGTGCATTTTCTGATTTGGTCATAATTTTCTTTACGTCTCCCCATGATGTTAAATCAGTGATTCCGGGGTAATCGTCTATATCATGGCATATTGTGCTTATTAATGTTGGCTTCGGTTGTTTCATTGTCTTGTGCTGTTACCTCCTTTGCATATCTGATATATTTACAGATTGTTGTTCTGCTTACTCCATAATCAGCGGCAAGTTCTGGAAGAGTTGCAGTTTCATATTTCTTCAATAATTCTGAAAACCATTCTTTAGATTTTAAAACCTTTAATGATTTTCTGCCGCCTGCGTGGATTCCGTCTGAGCGTCTTGATTGTCTTGTTTGCATTGTTAATCCTCCTTATTCAAGATATATATAATATGCTTAATAATTATAAAACAGTACGCTTTTTTAGTAAACCTTTTTAGAAAATAAAAATTGAATAGGGTAAAATTTGTTATATTGTTATCATATATCATAGGGCGCGCCTGAAAACCCGCATAAATACAGGCTTTTTTTTCAAATACGGTAAAAAAATTTTTCACAAGTGAAAAAAAATTTTACCTTATTTCTGTTTTTACATTGAAATACGGTAAAAAAAATTTACCTTATTTCTTAATGACGGCGCGCCTGCAGGAGGATGAAAATAAATTCGCTTACCGCCGTACACGGCTTTCAGAATTTGCTTTTCTTTGAAAAGCAAATTCTTCATAAGCAAATTTCTTCTCATCCGTTCAATACTGTAATGTATTGGCGAAAATCAAGATTCTTGGCTATTTTACTTATTTATGCCTGTAAAGATGACTGTTTGAGGGTTTCGATTCTATTTTACTCTTATCCAGACGGACGCGGCGCGGACACCCCACCGCCCCATGGGTTCCCGGTGCTCCGCGCTGTTTCGCTGTAATTGAATTGCCTGCGGCAGTAATCAAGGAAAAGGGGCTTTTTTTCCCTGATTACCGCCGCAGGCTCACAGACAGCAAAAAGGACAACCACCGGGAACCCATGGGGGTACTTTGTGGGGTGGTTGTCCTGCGTCCGGTGTCGATATTGTCATACAGATTCAAGAACAAAACGGACTTATCAACACCGGAAAATATTATATCATATAAAGGGTTGAAAAAATAGTGTCTTTAAAAAGACACTATTTTTTGTGGGAACGTTTGGGGGTTAATGTGTGCGCTCATCATCCCATCTGTTGAATAGTTCCCACGTCCGATTTTGCTGGGCTTCTGTTAGGTATCCTTTAACTTCTTCAAGGTCTTTCTTTATGCAAGATAAATCATCTTTAACAGTATCCAATTCGGTTTTTTTATCTTCAAGTGCGTAGTTTATTCCTCTTAGTTCTTTAGCCTTTTCAGACTTTGCAGAAGTTAATTTTAAGAGACTTTCATGCTGTCGTTTTCGTTCGGCTTCAAGTCGGTTAATTTCCGCTTGCTGTCGTGCATTTTCTTCTCTTAATCGGTCATTTTCTGCTTGTATGTCTGCCAGTTCTTGCAGGCGGTCGTTTACCTCTATATCTCCCCAGAAGTTAGCCAATTCCCGGTCAAATTCATCTTCAGAAATCTCTTTTTTTATAGCTGCTGCTGCCTGTTCTGTTGCTTGCCGCCTTAATTCAGCAGCCATTGCTTTTTTATCTTCCTGCCGGGCTTTATATTCGGTTTGTGTTAGTCCTGTTTCGCTTCGCTCCTTGGGTTGCAGTTCTATGTCTATACCATAGCCCCGGCATAGTTCAATCAGATGTTCGCGGCATTTTCTGGTATATGTTATTTTCGCATTGTTATATCGTGTTTGGGGCTTGTTTGTATCAGGTCTTTCAACCCCCATTTCTTTCAGAGCCTTATTTTGTCCGATTACAGCATTGCCGGCCTTATCGTGACCAATCCACGCCCGGCGGATGTGAATGTGCGGCGCGCCTTGCTCATCAGCGTGGGCGGCGTAATCTAATACTTTAACTTGCGGAAACTCTTTTTCTTCCCAAGCAAGTTGTTCTTTGCAGATTTGTTCTAATGTTTTCACAGGTATATAAAAATCCTTATTACCTAGCATAAAAATTTGCTCTTCTGGACAACTGCGAGGGTTGCGCCTGTACTCCTCTATGGTTTGTATGTTCGTATCGTTTCCGTGTTGTTTATACATAGCGTTTTTAGCCTGTAAACCGTCTTTAAATGTATGAGCATAAAAAGCCTGTTCTACTTGTTCAAAATCCATTTCGGGATGTTCTGGCATACAATGCCAATATATGTTTTTTGCTGTTCTGTCTTGGTCTATATGTTCCGCTTTATCTAAATCGAATCGGCGGTCGTTGTGCTTTGCCAAGTATGCTCCTTTTCGGCTTGCCCGGCCATTATGCGTGGTTGCTCTCATTTGTTTCACCTCTCTCTCATATGTGTCGGTATATATATGCACATCTTGCCGGGCTTTCCGTAAGTGATACACCCCATACCGTTTAGGGAAACCCTAAATGGATGGGGCTCTCCGAGGGGCAGGGCTAACGCCCTACAACCCGAAAAGCCCTGGCTTTTAGTTTATTATCGCATATATAAGCCTTATATTCTTCATAGTTATCTTCATC
>ENA-OPDA01001859-OPDA01001859.1-human-gut-metagenome-genome-assembly--contig:-NODE-1859-length-13246-cov-2.867410_pt1 | contig 13246 bp, 10 predicted proteins | sample MGYA00241253_ERZ501486 | MGnify/ENA primary metagenome ERZ501486 (study PRJEB25962, sample SAMEA2042510) | human gut metagenome | biome: human gut; feature: human-associated habitat; material: faeces... | reverse complement strand
ACCTTGATCTTTGGATCAATTAGCAGGACATAAGATGCCTGACACTCGAAATATACGGATCCGGAAAGGAAAGAACTTAGTATGATCTTCCAGTTTGAACAGATTCAGCTGGATAAGAAACCGGGCGGACAAAGATGGGATTTGAAACCACTTTATCTGCCGGATCTGAAGTGTGTTTTCAGCAAATGGCAGACAGAGTTAGAAGGTCATGGATGGAACAGTTTATTTTGGAATAATCATGATCTCCCAAGAATCGTTTCCCGTTGGGGAAATGACGGAGACTATCGTGTTCTGTCTGCAAAAATGCTTGCGACACTGCTTCATGGAATGAAGGGGACACCGTATATCTATCAGGGGGAAGAGATTGGAATGACGAATGTTCCATTTCAGACGATTGATGAATTCCCTGATATTGAGACACAGAACATTTATCAAGAACGTCTGAAAGCGGGATTCACAGAGGAAGAGACCATGTATGCAATCCGGGCGAAGGCGAGGGATAATGCAAGGACACCGATGCAGTGGAATGCCGAAAAGAATGCAGGATTTACAGAAGGAGAGCCGTGGCTTGGTGTCAATCCCAATTATAAGGAAATCAATGTAGAGACCCAGTTAACGGACAGTGACTCCCTCCTTTCTTTCTACAAAAAGCTGACTGCACTGAGAAAAGCTCCGGAATATAAAGAAACCCTTGTATACGGAACCTTCACTCCATATCAGGAAGAACGGAAGAATCTGATCGCCTATACAAGAAACGGTGAGAAGGATCTGCTGATCCTGGGAAATATGCAGGCACAGTCTCAGAAGGTATCTCTTTCCGGAGAAATGAAGAAGGTGCTTCTGAATAATCAGGAAACAGCGGAGATCACAGGAAAAGAGATCATTTTGAAACCGTATCAGTTTATCGTTCTGGAGATCGCTGACTGATACGGCGTCAGAACAGCAGCAGAGAAAAAACAATAGCTATTTAGCTGACGGTCTGTTAAAATAAATGTCTGGCTGAAAAAACAGCCGCGATGAAAGAGAATGAGAATTCAGAAGGGAATAAAGTATGCTGAAGATAAAGAATTACGTAAAGGCAGAAAGCCTTGAACAGGCATATGAACTGAACCAGAAAAGAACAGCCTGTGTGCTGGGCGGTATGGTTTGGCTGAAAATGGGAAACCGTAACATCATGACAGCCATTGACCTGTCAGATCTTGGGCTGGATACCATTATGGAAACGGAAGAAGCGTTTGTGATCGGCTGCATGACACCGCTTCATGCACTGGAAACCCATAAAGAGCTGAATGCCTATACAAACAGTGCTATCCGTGAAAGTGTACGGCACATTGTGGGTGTGCAGTTTCGAAACTGTGCCACAGTGGGCGGAAGTATTTTCGGAAGATTCGGATTTTCCGATGTACTGACCATGTTTCTAGCACTGGATACCTGGGTGGAGCTGTACAATGGCGGAACCATTCCGCTGGCACAGTTTGCATCCATGGAAAAAGATAACGATATCCTGGTAAATATCATTGTGAAAAAACAGCCGCTGAACACGGTGTACTTAAGCCAGCGGAACAATTCCACAGATTTTCCGGTAATCACCTGTGCGGCATCTCTGATTGACGGAGAAGCAAGAACTGTCATTGGCGCCAGACCCGGAAAAGCAATGATCGTAGAAGATGAAGAGGGGATCTTAAAAGATTTTGCACAGATGGATGCACAGCAGAAAAAGGAGGCAGCAGCTTCTTTTGCCGCATATGCGGTGGAACATGTTCCTACAGACAAGAACATGCGTGCTTCAAAGGAATACAGAAGCCTTCTTGTGAAAGTCCTTACGAGAAGAGCCTGGGAAGAGATCGGAGGTAGAGCAGAATGAATATCACTTTCTGGCTGAATGGTGTAAAACGGCAGGCAGAGGTACGTCCGGATGAACTGCTTCTGGATTTCCTGCGGAAAAACAGCTGTTACAGCGTAAAACGTGGCTGTGAGACTGCAAACTGTGGTCTCTGTACTGTGCTGATGGATGAACGTCCGGTACTGTCCTGCTCCATGCTGGCTGCCCGCGCAGATGGGAAACGGATCGTGACTCTGGAGGGAATGCAGGAGGAAGCAAAGGAATTCGGAGCTTTTATGGCCAATGAGGGAGCAGAGCAGTGCGGCTTCTGCAATCCGGGATTTATCATGAATGTGTTTGCCATGTTAAAGGAACTGGATGATCCTACAGAAGAGGATATCCTGGAGTATCTTTCCGGAAATCTGTGCCGTTGTTCGGGATTTGTGGGACAGACCAGAAGTATCTTGAAATTTCTCGACTATAAAAAAGGACAGGAGGAAGGAAAATGAAATACGTAAACAAGCCGGTACCAAAAACAGATGCCATGTCGCTGGTAACCGGAAAACCGGTCTATACCGATGATCTTGCACCTTCTGACTGCCTGATCGTCAAGATTTTAAGAAGCCCTCATGCCAATGCATGGGTGGAAGAGATCAAAACAGATGCTGCAAAGAAGATCGAGGGGATCGCCTGTGTTCTCACCTATGAGGATGTTTCACACAAAAGATTTACCCTGGCCGGACAGACAGCACCGGAGATCAGTCCCTGGGATCGTTATATCATAGATAAGCATGTGCGTTTTGTGGGGGATCCGGTTGCCATCGTAGCCGGTGAGACAGAAGAAGCAGTAGATAAAGCCCTGAAGCGCATTAAGGTAAAATATCGTGTGGAGGAAGCAGTTCTGGATATCCACACAGCCAAGGATAATCCGATCCTGGTGCACCCGGAGGATGACTGGTATATGCCGATCCCGGCCGGCGGAGATAATAAACGGAATCTCTGCTCCTCCAATGTAGAAGAAGTGGGTGATGTGGACGCCATGCTAGAAAAATGTGCGTATACAGTAGACCAGGTTTACCACACAAAGGCAAACCAGCAGACCATGATGGAGACTTTCCGTACCTACTGCTATATGGATCATTTCCAGAGACTGACGGTGGTTTCTTCCACCCAGATCCCGTTCCACATCCGAAGGATCGTAGGAAATGCGTTGAACATTCCGTCTTCCAAAGTTCGTGTGATCAAGCCGCGTATCGGCGGAGGATTTGGAGCGAAACAGTCTTCCGTCAGTGAGGTTTTTCCTGCACTGGTGACCTGGGTTACCGGAAGACCGTCCAAGATCGTTTTTTCCAGAAAGGAATCCATGATCGCGTCTTCCCCTCGTCATGAGATGGAAGTCCATATCCGTATGGGTGCGGACGAAAACGGTATCGTAAAGGCCATCGATCTTTATACCCTTTCCAATACCGGCGCCTATGGAGAGCATGGGCCTACAACCGTAGGACTTTCCGGACATAAATCCATTGCATTATACCGCCATACAGAAGCCTACCGTTTTGCCTATGATGTGGTTTACACCAATATGCAGGCAGCAGGCGCTTATCGTGGCTATGGTGCCACACAGGGTATTTTTGCTGTGGAGTCCGCAGCAGATGAGCTGGCTCATAAGATGGGTATGGATCCGGTAAAATTCCGTGAGCTGAACATGCCTATGGAGGGAGAGGCGCTTCCTGGATATCCGGATGTACCAATCAACGGCAGCTGTACCATGGATAAATGCCTTGCCCGTGCAAAGGAAATGATCGGATGGGATGAGAAATATCCATTCCGTGATATGGGTAACGGCAAAGTACGGGGTGTCGGCATCGCTATGGCCATGCAGGGCTCATCTATTGCAGGGATCGATGTCGGCGGAGCAGACATTAAATTAAATGAAGACGGGTCTTACACCCTGGCACTTGGCTGTTCTGATATGGGAACCGGCTGTGATACCATTCTTGCTCAGATGGCAGCAGACTGTCTGGATACCGATATGAAAAATATCGTGGTGTTCAGTGTAGATACGGATATTTCTCCTTATGATTCCGGTTCTTATGCATCTTCCACAACCTATGCAACCGGAAATGCCGTGATCCAGGCCTGTGGAGAACTCAGAAAGAGAATCCACGCTTTTGGCGCACAGATGCTTGGAGTATCTGCAGAGGATTCTGATTTTGACGGAGAAAAAGTCCGCACAGAGGACGGAAAAGAGGTAACGCTGCAGCAGATCGCAGGAAAAGCGACCTGTGGAGTCTGCAGTGAGCTTCAGGTTGTAAAAGAATATTCTTCTCCGATCTCTCCGCCACCGTTTATGGTAGGTGCCGCTGAAGTGGAGGTCGATAAAGAGACCGGACAGATCGATGTCATTGATTATGTGGGCGTGATTGACTGTGGAACTCCGATCAATCCAAATCTTGCCAGAGTGCAGGCAGAAGGCGGTATCGGTCAGGGAATCGGAATGGTTCTGTATGAGGATGTGCAGTATACAGATAAGGGAAAGATCCGTAACAATTCTTTTATGCAGTATAAGATCCCCAACCGTATGGATATTCCGAAGGTGCGGATCGAGTTTGAGAGCAGCTACGAGAAGACAGGTCCTTTCGGTGCAAAATCCATTGGTGAGCTTGTAATCGATACACCTTGTCCGGCTATTGCCAATGCGGTTTATAATGCAACCGGTGTCCGTGTCCGTGAACTCCCGATCACTCCGGAAAAAGTTGCGATGGGAATTCTTGAGCAGGAAGCCGGAGAGAAGAAATGAATATGGTGATCAAATGTCTGCTGGCAGCTTTATGGCTGCTGGCAGTTCCGTGGGCGGCCGGAGGGGTAGTCCTCTGTAAAAGTAAAAAAAGTTCGATGGGAATGAACCTTCTTGCAGGATATCTTATGATGTTTTCCTTTGCAGAGATTTTGGCGCTGGCGGCAATCTGGGCTAAACTGCCATTGCATGTCCTGAAATACAGTCTTGCCGCTGTAATGGCATCAGCTGCTGTTTTGGGGATTGTCCTGGCACTGGTAAAACGGAATGGTTTTACGGGAAATGGTGAGAAGACGGGCAAAATGTCTTTTTATTTTGTTGTAGCTGCAATACTGATCTTACTCCAGCTTGTGGCTGCTTCATTTTTGGCTCATATGGATGCGGATGACGCTTTTTATGTGGCAACAGCTACAACATCTGTCCATACGGATACCGTTTTTTCCATTAATCCGTATACCGGATATTCCTATACACGATTACCAAGCAGGTATGTTCTGTCGCCGTTTCCGATATTTCTTGCAGTGATCAGTTCTCTTGTAGGACTTCATCCGGCAATTGTGGCGCATGTGATATTTCCTGTAGTCTTTATTTTTATGGCATATCTGGTTCTGTATCAGTATGCGAAACGGTGGTTTCCGGAGGATGAACATGCGAGGGGGATCTTTATGATCTTTTGTGCGGTACTGATCTGGTTTTCGGCATATTCCGTTTATAATTCTGAGAATTTTCAGATGATCCGTATCTGGCAGGGAAAAGCATGCCTGGCATCGGTTTTTCTACCTCTGCTTCTATATCTTGGCATAGGTATCATTCTGGAAAAAGAACAGGAATATCCATGGCTGCTGCTTTTACTGGCAGATATTTCTTGCTGCCTCCTTTCTTCCATGGGAATTATTCTGGCCTGTATGATGCTGGTGATCCTTCTGATCATGGGACTGGTACGGTTTCACAGTCTGCAGAAAGCAGCATGTACGGCTTTGTGCTGTCTGCCGTCGCTGCTTCTTGGACTTGTGTATATTATGATCCGATAGGAGAAAATAATGAAAGAAATAATTGCATGGACAGTTAATGTGTGGAGGATGTACTGGGGAAATGGCTGGATACCGTATCTTCTGGCTCTTGGCGGAGCATGTGCACTGATTTTTAGGAAAAAGAAAAAAAACAGTCTCAGTCTGGTTTTATATTCCGTTTTTCTTCTGGTGTTGTTTTTCTGTCCGTTTTCCGGACGGGTGATTATGAAATGTATAGGAAAAATCGTGTACTGGCGTGTTTTGTGGCTTTTACCTACGGTTCCGCTGATCGCAGGCGGTTTTACAGAGCTTGTCCGAAGAAGTCGCAACCGGATCGTGCAGGTGATCCTGGTGCTGGTTTTGACAGGAGTTATTGCTGCTTCTGGGACCGGAATGATAAAAGCAGGAAATTTCGAAAGAGTTTATAACCGCCAGCAGGTACCGGATCAGATCGCAATGATCTGTAACCGGATCAATGAGGACAGAGAAGGAAAGGAAGTGCGGATCGCCGCAGATGAATATACGGCATCCTATATCCGGGTGTATGATCCTTCCCTGAAAATGGCCTACGGACGCAGAGGGGATGGTGCTGTAGGTAAGAAGGCAAGAGTTCTGTATAAACAGATCACTTCGGAAGTCCCCGATGGAAAAAAGACTTCCAGCCTGGCAGATGCCGTTCACTGTACATATGTGGTGATGGTACCTCCGGATGAAAATTTTGTTCTGGATATGGTGGCCGGCGGCTACCAGGTTCTGGATACGGTAAGTCCGTATTATATATTTTCGTGTGATAAATATAAATGAATATGTTTCTGGTACAGTTTACTTCAGAATCTGTACCGGAAATAATATGAAATGTGTGATGAATGTACACTGTTTAAAAAAATCTTTACAATTTTATGTTTATGTGCTACAATCAAAGACAGTGTAAGCCAACTTTGATAATTTCATACCTGATTTAGAAGTTATGTTTTTCATTATGCACCTGTAGCTCAGTGGATAGAGCAGTGGTTTCCGGTACCATGTGCGGGGGTTCGATTCCCTTCAGGCGTGCTGCCTGGGACGTATGTACAGTTCCGGTGCGTTGTATCACAGGAGTTATCAGAATCGGGAACTGTCAGAAATCGTATGGCGGCAGTGAACGGAGCAAACGGTAACTCATAAGGAGGACAAGAACTTGGATGATTTTAGAGAATGGTTATCAGATAATCTCCGGTATTTTATGCTGGGTGGAGCTATTCTGATAATTGTGGTTGTCCTGTTTTGCGGCATTCGAGCCTGTTCCGGAAGTAATAAGGGGAATTCCGGAGATGAACAGAAAACCACATCCGAAGACCAGGGAAATGTTCCTTCTTCTCCGATAAGTGAAGGGGAGTCTGACGAGAAGAAAGAAGACGCCAATCCCATGGAAACAGCAGATGCAGACGTTACTGCATTGATCACGAGCTATTATCAGGCTCTGGGGGAAAAAGATATTGCAACGCTGAAGACTCTGGAAGATGATTTCACACCGTCTGATGAGTCAAAAGTCACAAATTTGAAAGATTATATCGAAGGGTATGAAGTAGGCGATGTGTACACGAAGAAAGGTATGACAGATGATTCTTACGTGGTTTACGCCTGTTTCTCGTATATCTGTCAGGGCGTTGAGACCAAGGCCCCTGCACTGACTCAGTTCTATGTATATAAGAACAGCGAAGGAAACTGGGTGATCAATAACGGAGCTTTACAGGATTCTGAGATTTCCGCATATATGGAAAAACAGTTATCAGACAGTGATGTTTCAGCTCTTATAAAGAAGGTGCAGAATGAACTGGATCAGGCACAGCAATCTGATCCGTCTCTTGAAGAATTCCTGAATGGTCTTGGGGAGGAAGCAGGTGTGTCAACAGAGGCAGAAGATGGCACGATGCTTACTGCTTCGGAGGAATGTAATGTACGCGCAGAAGCCAGCACAGATGCTGATATCCTTGGCGTGATCTCAGCAGGTGATCAGGTTCAGAAGACAGGTACTGATGGTGAATGGGTTCAGATCGACTACGACGGTCAGACCGGATACATCAGAGGAGATTTACTTGAATAAAATTGAATATGGAACGTAAAAAATACAGGCGGTTATCTTTGTGGTAACTGCCTGTATTTTTACGTTCTGTTTTTCTGACATTGTTTTTGTCAGCTTCTGCCGGAGATTTTGCTGTTCTTATTACTTTTCGCAACTTCCGCAAGGGACTTACTTGATTCGATTAAATTCACCGTATGTAACTCCTGTCGATAATTCTGTCTGATGCAGGGAAGCCAGTTCGTGCACTGTTACAAGCTGATAGCCTTCTTCGATAAGCTGCGGGATCAGGATCTCGGCTGCATCTACAGAGGTGCTGAAAATGTCATGCATCAGAATAATGGAACCATCTTTTACGTTATTCATGACTTCCTCAACCGTAGATTCCACATCCTGCGTTTTCCAGTCCAGGGTGTCAATGGACCACAGAATCATCGGGGTTCCCACAGTTGATTTTACAGTATCATTAACAGATCCATATGGCGGGCGGACCACCGAAGCTCCCTCACCTGTAAGATTTACAAGCTGTTCATCCACTCTTGCAATTTCTGAACTGATCTCATCCGAAGAAAGAGTCGCCAGATCCTTATGGTCATAAGTGTGGTTTCCAAGTTCACAGCCCAGTTTCTTCATGCGTTTTACTTCGTCCGGAAAACTGGCAATCTCAGTACCCACCATAAAGAAAGTTGCCTTTGCATTATTTTCTTCCAGACAGTCCAGAAGACGGTCTGTAAAAGAACTGGGACCATCATCAAAAGTAAGGGCGACCGACTTCTTTGCCGTAGATGTACCGGACTTGTCAGAGGTGTCTGACTTACCTGAAGATTTCTTCTTCGAGGATTTTTTCTTTGGTGTATAATCTTTCAGAGAACCATCTGTATCCAGTTCATAAGTTTTCTTATCTATTATTACAGTCCCTGTCTGCAGAATGCCATCCATATCAAAATAATACCGCTTCTTTCCGATATCTGTCCAGCCTGTCTGCATAATACCGGTCTCATCCATATAGTACTGTTTCCCGTCTGTATCTGTGAACCATCCTGTGTATGGTTTATCATCCACCAGAAACATCCAGTTACTTCCGCTGGAAGCCCAGCTGCCCTCTGATGCCTCAGGCGAGATATCAGTGCTTAATGCAGGACCGCCCGGAGAAGTCTCAGATGAATCTGAAGAAGTGCGTCCAAACAGTTTCCCGGAAGAAGAATCCGTAAAATTATCATTGCTATCAGTCAATGTTTCCTCAGAAGTAAACTCCGCAGAATCCTGATCTTCTGACACGAAAGCTCCGGCATCGCTGATGGCATCTGCCTGTGAAGTCACAGCGGAAGAACGGGTGAAAATTCCTCCAAGTATCAGACACAGAATAACAGAAAGTGCGATCAGCCACCGGTTTGTACGTGGTAAATTATCTGACATGAAAGCCTCCTTTTTGATAAAATCAGTGACAAAAAAGATATCCTGTCATTCGATATCATACAATAAAATCTGACAAAATACAAGGCGATTCCCCATTCCTGCCCTTTTGAAAAAAATTCCAGAAAAATTTCACCGTTGATAAGATGTACAAAAAATTATATAATAGAACAATGGACGAAAAAATCAGAATAAACAAATATTTAAGCGAGGCAGGCATATGCTCCAGACGGGAAGCCGACCGGATGATCGAAGAGGGAAGGATTACGGTAAACGGAAAAAAAGCAGAAAGCGGTCAGAAAGTCAGCCTGGAAGATGAGGTCTGTGCAGACAATATACCTGTCCATAAAAATGAAAAAAAAGTACTGCTTCTTTTTAACAAACCCAGAGGGATCGTGTGCAGTACAAAGCAGCAGTTTGATGAGACAACGGTAACAGATTATCTGGATTATCCTCTGCGTGTTTATCCTGTGGGCAGACTGGATAAAGAATCACAGGGCCTTCTCCTTCTGACAAATGAAGGAGATCTGGTCAATAAGATCATGCGCGCCGGAAACTATCATGAGAAAGAATATTTTGTGACAGTGAATAAGCCGGTGGACAGGGAATTTGTCCGAAGGATGAGCAAGGGAGTCCCTGTTCTTGATACAGTGACCAGACCATGCAGAGTGGTGCAGACAGGAGAATGCAGCTTTCGGATCATTCTGACACAGGGACTGAACCGGCAGATCCGCAGAATGTGCCGGTATCTGGGATATGAGGTACAGAAGCTGAAAAGGATCAGGATCATGAATCTGACTCTGGACGGGATCAGAGAAGGCGAATACAGAGAGATCACAGCACAGGAATGGGAAGAACTGAACCATTTACTGGAATCTTCCACAAGTGAAACAGTGATCAGAACAGGAGAACAGAATGGAAACAGCAGCGATCATGCGAATGAAAGAGCTGGTGCAAAAGCTGGACAGGGCAGCAAAGGCGTATTACCAGCAGGATACAGAGATCATAAGCAACAGAGAGTACGATCAGATGTACGACGAGCTTCAGGCTCTGGAGAAAGAGACAGGCACTGTTCTGGCAAACAGCCCAACCATAAGCGTAGGGTACGAGGCAGTTGACCAGCTTCCAAAAGAAGAACACGAATCCCCCATGCTGTCTCTGGACAAGACTAAGGACAGAGAAGTTCTGAGGGAATTTATCGGGGAACACAAAACGCTTCTGTCATGGAAGCTGGACGGACTGACGATCGTTCTTACCTACGAGAATGGAGGACTTGCCAAAGCAGTTACACGTGGAAACGGTGTGACAGGAGAGGTTGTCACCAATAATGCCAGAGTATTTAAGAACGTTCCTCTTAAAATCCCGTATCAGGGAAGACTGGTGTTACGCGGGGAAGCGATCATTACCTATTCAGACTTTGAACGGATCAATGAATCCATAGAAGACGTTGATGCGAAATACAAGAATCCGAGAAACTTATGCAGCGGTTCTGTCCGCCAGTTAAACAATGAGATCACAGCCCGCAGGAATGTGCGTTTCTACGCATTTACGCTGGTAAGCGCCGACGGGGTTGATTTCCATAATTCAAGAGCCCGGCAGTTTGAATGGCTGAAAGAACAGGGATTTGATGTAGTGGAATACAGGACAGTCACAGCTTCAACGCTGGATGAAGCCATGGAATATTTTTCAACTGCGATCACTGAGAATGATTTTCCGTCGGACGGACTGGTTGCTCTTTATGATGATATTGCATACGGAGATTCCCTTGGAAGAACGGCGAAATTTCCCAGAAATGCTTTTGCATTCAAATGGGCAGATGAGATCAGAGAAACCCATCTTCTGGAGATCGAATGGAGCCCGTCAAGAACAGGGCTGATCAATCCGGTGGCTGTTTTTGAACCGGTTGAGCTGGAGGGAACCACTGTGAGCCGCGCCAGCGTACACAATGTGAGCATTCTAAAAGAATTGCAGCTTGGTATCGGGGATACGATCACTGTATATAAAGCAAATATGATCATTCCGCAGATTGCAGAAAACCTCACACGCAGCAGTAAACTGGAAATTCCGGATACCTGCCCTGCATGTGGCCATGGAACACAGATACAGAAGGTAAATGATGTGGAGGCACTTTACTGTACAAATCCTGACTGTGCCGCAAAGAAGATCAAATCCTTTGCACTTTTTGCAAGCAGGGATGCCATGAACATTGACGGACTGTCAGAAGCAACACTGGAGAAATTCATTGCAAGAGGCTTTATTCATGATTTCGGAGATATTTTTGAGATTGGAAAGCATCGTGATGAGATTGTGGAGATGGACGGATTCGGGGAGAAATCCTTTGAGAACCTGATGACCAGCCTTGATAAAGCTAAGGAGACTACTCTTGCGAAGGTGATCTACAGCCTTGGAATCGCCAATATCGGTCTTGCCAATGCAAAAGTGATCTGCAGGCATTTTGATGATGATCTGGAGAAGATCCGTCATGCAGATAAAGAGGAAATCAGCTCTATTGATACCATCGGACCGGTAATTGCCGGAAGTCTGACTGATTATTTTTCAAACGAGGATAATAACAGAAAACTGGATCATCTGATGAGCCATCTGACTGTTAAGAAAGAAGAAAAGACAGGTGAGCAGATTTTCCGGAACATGAATTTCGTTATCACAGGAAGTGTGGAGCACTTTGCAAACAGAGCACAGGCAAAGGAATTTATTGAGTCTCTGGGAGGCAAGGTGACCGGATCAGTAACATCGAAGACGAACTACCTGATCAATAATGACACAACTTCCAATTCTTCAAAGAATAAAAAAGCCAAAGAACTGGGAATTCCGATCCTTTCTGAAGAAGATTTCCTGAAGATGGCACAACAATAAAATAATAAGAACAGGAGATAAGATAATGCCAATTAAAATACAGAGCGATCTGCCAGTAAAAGAGATTCTGGAAAAAGAAAATATTTTCGTGATGGATGAGTCACGTGCATCCCATCAGGATATCCGCCCCATTCAGATCCTCATTCTGAACCTGATGCCTCTGAAAGAGGAGACAGAGCTTCAGCTTCTGCGTTCCCTTTCCAACACACCGCTGCAGGTAGATGTCACCTTTATGGCAGTACAGAGCCATGAAGCGAAGAATACATCTGTGAGTCATCTGAATAAATTTTATCAGACATTTCCGGAACTGAAAAATAACAAATATGATGGAATGATCATCACAGGTGCTCCTGTAGAGCAGATGGAATTCGAAGAGGTAGACTACTGGAAGGAACTGGTAGAAATCATGGACTGGACAAACACCCATGTTACCTCCACCATTTATCTGTGCTGGGCTGCACAGGCAGGACTCTACCACCACTATGGACTGAAAAAGCGCAAACTTGATAAGAAGATGTTCGGTCTTTTCTGGCATAAAGTGATGAACCGTAAGATTCCGCTGGTACGCGGATTCGACGATATGTTCCTTGCACCTCATTCCAGACATACGGAAGTTCCCATCGAGGATATCCATAACTGTAAAGAGCTGACAGTGCTTGCTGAATCCGATGAAGCAGGGCTTTTCCTTGCAATGGCAGACGGCGGCCGCAAGATCTTTGTAATGGGACATCCGGAATATGATCGTGTGACTCTTGATGGTGAGTACAAACGTGATGTCAGCAAAAACCTGCCCATCGAAATCCCGGAGAATTATTACAAAGACAACAACCCGGAAAACAGACCGCTCCTTATGTGGAGAGCACATGCGAACAACCTGTATACAAACTGGCTGAATTACTATGTCTACCAGTCAACTCCGTTCGACCTGTATGGAACACCGGATTTCAGCGAGATTTAAAAGGTTTGCGAGAAGTTCAATTTCACTATCTTACCGTATTTTTACGCATCTTTATGAAAAATGGTGTCAAAATGGTGTCAAAACTGTGAGAAAATGGTGTCAAAACTGAACAGTAACCGGATATCTATATTCGTTTTGTCAGAATCAAAAACAGGTTGCTGAACAGACATAACCTATATTATAATGTACATATAACCAAACTCACTTGGAGGTGATAATATGCCATTACTTGAAGAGGAATATAGAAAAGAAGAGAAGATTAATGGTGTAATCTATGATATGTCACCATCACCAAATTATCAGCATGGGCTTG
>ENA-OPDA01001854-OPDA01001854.1-human-gut-metagenome-genome-assembly--contig:-NODE-1854-length-13277-cov-4.134927_pt1 | contig 13277 bp, 11 predicted proteins | sample MGYA00241253_ERZ501486 | MGnify/ENA primary metagenome ERZ501486 (study PRJEB25962, sample SAMEA2042510) | human gut metagenome | biome: human gut; feature: human-associated habitat; material: faeces... | reverse complement strand
GTGCCGCAGCCGCCGGAGCGGTGCTTAAGCCGTAAGGCGGGAATTGTGTGGTATTGCCTTATATACTACAAATTACTCCTCTGCCAACTCCACCACCAATTTGGCTTCGGTGGCGGCGATGGCAAGCTGGAGTTTATTCTCCAGGTTCGTCTTTTGCAGCATATTGATGACGTGGTACTTCACGGTGGATGGCTCGATGCCGAGGTCTTTTGCAATCTCGTTATAGGACAGCCCGCGCACAAGACAGCGCAGGACCTTCATCTCTCCTTTGGTGAACTCGGCGCTCATGGCAGTGCCGATCTCCACGCTGGGCGGTGCATCGGGGAAGATATGCTCCCCCGCCATCGTGCGGCGCACGACCTGCATCAGGGTCCCTTCATCGCCGTCCTTATACCACAGGCTGTCCGCGCCCACGGCTTTTGCGCGTGCCAAGACCTGTGTGTCAATAAGCGAGGTCGCCACCACGATCTTGATTGCGGGGTGCGCTTCTCGTATCTTTTTGGCGGCGGCCAAACCGTTTTCGCGGTGTTCGGTCTGCACATCCATCAGCACAAGGTCTATGTCCTCGGTATCACACAGGATCGGTGCCTCTGCAGCGCCGGGGATAGACACGGCAAGCTGATACCCGTCCTCGTTCTGAATATAGCTTTCAAGCAGGCTCCGGACCAGCTTTTGGTCCTCAACGATCATAACGCGTATCATAAGTGCTCTCCTTATCGGGCAGGGTGACTTCCAGAACAAATACAGGCAGGGAATGTACGGTTACTGTACCCCCTGCTTTTTCAATACGGCGGCGGAGCGAGGAAAGCCCGCCGCCTTCCTTTATCTCCGCCCTGGGCGGTGCGCCGTTGTTCGTGATGCAAAGGTGCCATGCCTGTGGCCGATGCTCGGAATCGGCGTACAATTCCGTGGCGCCCGCATGCCGCACACCGTTGGAGGTACACTCCCGCAGGATCAGTGCGTAGAGCTCGCGGGTGGCGCGTGCCGCAGGGTACGCACCGCGCAGCTGTACGGCTGCACCCAGAACAGCCGCCCGCCTTTGCATATAGCTCAGCGGGTCCTCTGCAGCATTCTCCTGCTGGGCGCGGCATAGCAGGGAGATGGAGCTTTCCCACTTCGCAGCTTCGCTCCTGAGCCGGGCGAGGTCATGCTCATGCCGCAGTGCGCGCCGTGCGGCAAGCAGGGTATGGCCGATGTCGTCATGCACGCGCATCTTCATTTTCAGGATTTCTTCCTCCCGCACAATGTCGGGCATATTGTCATATAAGCGCTTTGCGCGGCGGTTCGCATCGGCAAGGCGCTCGTTTTCCTGCTGCAGTGCAGCATGCAATGTAGCCAGCTGGGTGACATCGGTGGCCATCACCTCGGTGTACGGTATGCCGTATTTGTCCTGAACAGGGCGCACCGCAAAATGGTACACCGTCCCGTCTGGGAATGCGTAGATACGGGCGGCCTCATCGCGCAGCTGCACACCGCCGCCGGGACTGTGCAGCGCCTGCTCCAGATCCGTAAGGGTCTGCAGATCCCGGCCACAGAGGACTGCGGCGGTTTCCTGCATCCTGTGATTGATCAGACGCAGCAGACCGTTGCGGTCAAAGTAGCAGATGGCCGCCGGCAGCGTGTCAAAGCCTTCCTTGACAGCGTTGCGGGAGATCCGGAAAATCATAGGCTGCCTCCTTCTGCCGGAAACATTGTGAAATACAAAAGCCCGTCATCATCCCGTTCAAGCTGCACCTGCGGCAGGCCGGGCAGCGCAGCGGGCGCGTCGGTGCATTGAACGCTGCAGCGCAGTCCCCAGCCCTGTGCCGTATGCTCGGCGCAGAAAAGGATCTCCTGCAATCCCGGCAGGGTCGCTTCTATGATGGCTTCAAAGGCGTCATAGATCGCCACGGCGGACGCAGAGGGAATCTTTGCTGTGTCGGCAATCTGTACGGCGCAGCGTATATCACTCAGGCGCAGGCTCTCGGCCGATTCAAACAGGCTCAGCCGCAGCTCCGTGGTGTCGATGTCCTCCGTCTTGTCGCAGACAAAAACAAGGTTGCTGCGCCGCTTGATATAGGTTCCCAAAATGACGATGTGCTTCAGCAGCCGCCGGGCGGTATCGACATCGTCCGTGGCCTTGAGCGCGATCAGATATTCCTGTATCCGTGCCAGCTGGCGGGCTGTGACGGTCTCGATCTTGTCATACAGCCGGTTCTGCTCGCTCAGCTTCAGCCATTGTGCCTTCTGGGCTGTTTCCGCCTGTATGATGTCCCCGATGTCATGCAATTCCTCCTGCGTGAAACGTAACTCCTCCAGCAGAGCCACCAGTTCGGTGATGTCCTCCTGCCAGAAAATATAGCCTTTCCGGATCGGGTGGCCGTGAAGCTGGGTCGTTGCATCCAACTGGACACTGCCAGTGAGCGCCTGACGCAGCTGCTCCTCATGGAGCGGCGCTGCCTGCATGGAGCATTGCACAGGCACAAACGCCCGGTCCGTGATCAGACCCTTGGCCATAGATACCTCAAACAGCGTGGCATACCCCATATTGGATTGGATAAGCCCGCACCGGATGCACGCCTCAAAGGACGCTGTAAAGGTCAGGCATTGCACCACGGTCATATCACCGGCGATCGCATGCATCCACGGCACATTTAAAATATGCTTGTACAGTAAAGCATAGAGGGTGGCCAAAAAAATCGGCACAAGCGGCAGCCAGAGGATGCGCTTTGTATGCGGAATACGGCAGCGCCGTACAAGGTACACCACCGTGAACACGGCACAGGAAAATATCCACAGCAGACAGAGGTAATATACGAACCGATAGGTGTAATCGGGGCTGCCCAGTACCTCCTGCCCGGGTGGGAACGCAAACACAAGCTGATGACAGTCGTTTGTCAGCACCAGGCTGAACAGTACCACAGGGAATACAAAAATCACGTACCGGTACTTGTACAGCGGGGCGGACTGCCCCCGATCCAAAAAGAAAAGCGTATAAAGTGCAAGGGTCGGGATCAGCAGCATCGGGATATAGTACGCATACCACAATCGCCGCAGCATCTCCGGTGTCTGGGCAAAGTCATAGCGGATCAGGCGGATATCCAGCCAGAACAGCATCAGGGCGGCAGCACCCAGCAGGCAGCGGCGGGTCTGTGTGTGCAGGATACGCCACCAGACCGATACCGCCCAGGAAAAGATCAGAATATTATACAGCACCGTGCGCCAAAAGCCGGAATACGGCATATAAAACGCCCGCATCAGGACAGCGCAGAGAATCACCCCTGCAACCGCAGCGGCTAAACACAGATTGCCAAGCCGTACCTTTGTCATAGTGCCTGTCCTTTCCAAAGGGTAGATCATCCGTCTGTTTCTTTCCAGTATCATTATGACGCAATCTGCACTTTTTTGCAATAGTACGGAAAAAGCAGAAAAAAGTCCAAAAAACTATCCAAATGGTGGGGGCAGAAATCGTCCGATTCCTGTATGATGAAGTTGGCAAATCGTATTCTTTGCAGGAAAGGAGGGCTACGCCGTGCGGAGGATCGTTTTGGACGCGCAATACTCTGTGATGACGAGCGCATTGACAATGGCACTGAAACACGGCAGACCGGATTTCCAGGTACAAAACGCTGGCCCTAAGACAAAGGATATTGTAAAGCTATGCCGTTCCTGCAGGGCAGATGTCCTGCTGCTGGAGGTCTGCCCGCATCCGCCGCGCACCCTGCAGGACAGACTGCTGCTGGCAAACGACCTGCGGGATGTCTGCCCGCACTGCAAAACGGTACTGCTTGTGGATGAGGCCGAATATCCCGAACTGGCCACCGCCGTGTGCCTGGCAAAAAAGGACCACATTGTCGATGATTTCGTCTACGCTTCCGTCTCGCCTGCCTATCTGAGCGCTATGATGGACACTTTATGACCAAAAGGAGGACAGCTATGAAAAAAGTACAACGAACGCTCGCTGCCGCATTGGCAGCCATGATGCTTATGGCTTTGGCCGGTTGCTCCAAGGGGGATGTAACCAAAGAGGTCAATTCCGGTTTATCCGACCTGAAAGCGCAGGCCGCCGAACCGGCTGTTGAACCCCAGACGGAGACCCCGGCAGAGCCCAAGACCAACGCGGCATCCGAGCCTGCATCCGAGCCTGCATCCGAACCTGCATCGGAACCTGCTGCAGAGCCGGAGCCGGAAGCCACCGCCGAACCGGCCCCTGCTTCCGCTCCTGCAGAAAATCCCGATTATCCATCGGCTGCCGGCCTGAACACCCAGACCCTGGAGGCATTCGGTTCGGACTATACGCTGGTGCTCAACGTGACCTGCCCCGATCAGGGCTGGTACAAGTCCGCATCGACCAGTTTCGGGGATCTCAAGCTGTTCCCGACCGATGACCCCAGCCATATCTTCTCCGGAGACCCGCGCATAACCTTTGAACTGAAAAGCGGGCTGGACAAGATCAACTATTATTACGACGACTTTGAAAACGTGGAGGAGCTTGCCCCGCGCACCATCGGCGGCGTGGAGATGGCCGGACGCACCTACAAAAACGTGGGTATGTGGTGGACCGAATACTACGGTGAGATGCCCACCGGCGGCTGGCTGAGCATTAGAATCTCCGGCGTAGACATCGACCCCGGCACCGAGGGCGACGCCGTGCTGAACAGCGTTACCTTTGGCTAAGCACAGGCAGTTTGCCGCACTCTCAACCGAAAGGCGGGTGAACCAACCATGAAAAAACGCTTTGCCGTACTATTGGCGGCGGCGATGCTGCTGTCGGCGGCAGGCTGTGCACAGGACAGCAAGCGGCCCGAACCGACCGAACCGGCCGCAAACGCTGTGAGCGAGACCTCCGTTGAAAATGTGGAAGCCGCGGAGGAGACCCCGCAAAAGCCGCAGTCCTCCCGCAGGCTTGATGATTCACGCATCTCTACGCTGTATGACGAGCGGTTTACCTACACCGACCCCTACGGCATCGAGGACACCTACTTTTACCAGGTGCCGCAGATCGACGACGACACCGAGGGCGCAAAGAACATCAACGAGATGATTGGCTACCGCTTCGGCTATCTGGTGGAGCGCGCGCTGGACGCCCGTTCCCGCAATGACTTTATCGACACAAGCTACATCATCTGGGTCAGCAACTGGGACGGTCCCCTGCTGAGCCTGCAGATCACCAGCTCTGACGCGATGTACAACCACGATGTGGGTTCGTACCATTACAATTTTGCCACCGGGCAGGAGCTTTCCAACCCGGAGATGCTGGCGCATCTGGGCTACACCGACGACGCCAAGGTGATGCACGCGCTGGAACGCGCAGTAGCGCAGCATTTTGACACCTACTACGGCTACATCGACCCCGACCAGACCGCCATGCTGTACATGATGCGCGCGCAGAGCCTGAGCAATCTGGACGGACTGTACAGCTACTATTCCCTGTATCCGAAATACAGCCACGGTTTTGTTGCCACGGTTCCGATGTACACCCCCGCCGGGTCGGGAATGTACTGGACGGATGTTCAGGTCGACCCCGACAAGCGCCAAGGCAGCGGCCAGATCCTGCACGGGCAGGATGAATGGTTCACCTGCGATGTAAGTGCCGACGGCGCTGTGACGGTGCGTGCCTTGACCGACTATGTTACCCCTGACGGCGCTATGACCTATCAGACCATGAAGGAATGGTACGAGTTGGGCGACAAGACCGAGTTCGCGGTCAGCGGCTGCTACAGCGACTATATAAAGATGCTGATGACCAGCATCGGGCAGGACTACGCCCCCTATGTTTTCCTTCTGACCGAGAACGGCAACGTCGAATACATTGATGTCATCAGCGGCGCACAGTGCGGCACGATGGTCAACGGCGGTCCGCTCTTCGGCATCAACGGAATTGTCCGGTTTGAGACCGGCACGGCCTACGATGCAGAGTACGGCGCCGAGTACGCGACTGTGTACGGCGTTTCCCGCGATAATGAAAAATTCAATCTGATGGAGGCTGTCCGGAACACCGCCCCGCTGAGCATCCCGAGCATGGTCGGCTCCTTTGTGAGTGAGGATACCGGCACCTGGTTTGAAATTTGCGAGGATCAGCCAAACTTCTACACCGGCGCATACACCAACGGCCAGAGGATTCCGGCCACATGGGACAGCAGCATCTCCTACCTTGGTATGGATGACCGCGGCTGGATCTGCTCCGTTTCGCTGTTCCGTATGGATTCAGGGCGCACACAGCGCGAAACGCTGGCTATGATGCCCGCTGATTACGGCGGCGTCAATGTAATGCACATCGGCGGGGAATCCCTTCTGAACCTGCCGCAGCAGGAAGCTGTATGGTTTGAAATGACACAGGAATAAGCAAGGTTCTAAAATATTACTTTATAAAAGGAGGCAGACACTATGGCAACATGTACGCAATGTGGTGCCGAGTTAAAGCCCGGTACTAAATTCTGCGAGAATTGCGGTGCAAAAGTATCCGTACCGCAGCCCGCCGCACAGCCCGCAGCTGTGCCCCAGCCCCCGGTTCAGCCTACCCAGGCTGCACCTGCGCCCCCGCAGCCCCAGGCAAGCGGCGGCAATCCCTATGCAGGCGGCGCACCTGCCGCCCCACAGCCCCAGACAAACGCAACGAATCCTTACGCAGGCAATGCGCCCGGCACACCGCCGCAGACCGGCGCAGGCGCACCGCTTTACGCCAGAAACACACCCCCGCCTGCGTCCACACCGCCGGATGCTCCCCATGCTGTCACGCCGCCGCCACCCGGCGGCACGGGCGGCAACCCTTACGGCAATGTGGCCCCCGGCGGCAAGCCCAAGCGCCCCCGCGCACCAATGACCCCCAAACGGATGATCCTGATCGCCATCCCGGTGATATTCCTGCTTATGATCATCGTAACAATGATCAGCGGCTCCATCCGCACCGGCAAGCCGAACGCCAGTGACCCGAATCAGGGCACCTGGGAAGCAGCCTACGCCGAGATCGGCGGCTCCGTGACGCAGGTCGAGGATGCCTTCGGCAGCGGGTTCCTGATGGACCTGAATGATAAGGGCAAGTGCGTTGTAACGGTGGACGGCACCAAGTCCTACGGCAAGTGGACGCTGAACGGCGGGGCCTTCCAGCTGGATTGCGGCGGCCTGAGCTGCACCGGCACCCTGCAAGACGAAATCCTGACCCTGAACGATGTGCAGGGACAGGGCGTGACGCTCTACTTCGTCAAGTCCGGCAGCACCATGCAGCAGCCTTCGGACGGTGACAACATGACCCAGGGCACCACCGCAGGCAGCGATACCGATGTAGGCATCTATGTGCTGGAATCCGCCTCCGACAGCGAGTACACCCTCTCCAAGGAGGAGCTTGCCCTCGTCGATATGGAGGACTTCTACATTGAGCTGCGCGCGGACGGCACCGGCGAAACCTACATGGAGGATTTTGTCACCTTCCAATGGAAGGACGGCAACTTCTATGCGCTGACCGACCCCGATACCCCGGCCATGACCTACACCCGCGAGGGTGACCTGCTGACCATTGAGTTTGACGGTATGACCATGGTCTTTAAGCGCAGCGACACCAAGCCCGAAATCGACCCCGCTTTGCTGGACGGCGGCGATGACGAATATGACGGCGACGGCTGGATCGACGACCCGGATGAGCCTGACCCGCCCTACACCTACGATGACGGCAACACCTACGCTGATTTGGGCAACACCAACTGGTACGGCTGGTTCCGGATGGAAAACTACAAGAATGTACCGAACCGTGATTACTTTGACACCGACACCTACGATTGCTGGGGCTACATCGGTGAGAGCGATGACGGCAGCCACTACTTTGAGGTTTACCGTGACGGTATGCCCGATGACCCGGTCATCACGATGTGGGTCAATGTCTATGATGACCATATCGAGCCTATCCTGGACGGCTACGACTGGGTGCTTGACCAGAACATAACCAAGAGCGATGCGTATAAGTTCAACCTGTACCCGTATGACGACAGCATCTCGCTGTTCATGTATGACTACGAGGGCGACGACGGTACGGCCTGTGCGGTCAGCTTCTACATGAGGCTGGACGGCACCGAGTGGAACGAGGAGCTCGAAGAGCTGCCGCCCCGCTATGAGGAGTACAAGGCCGCCTTGGCCAACAAATAACGAACTGATTTATCTGTACAAAATGGGGCGGGCCCTGCCCGCCCCTGATATAGGAGGATCATTATGGGACTTATCAGAGCTGCAATGGGCGCTGCTGGCGGCGTTATGGCCGACCAGTGGAAGGAATACTTTTATTGTGAAGCCATGCCAGCTGACCTGTTGGCTACCCGCGGCTGGAAACGCCAGAGCGGACGCAGCGCCAACACCAAAGGCAATGACAACATTATCTCCAACGGCTCCATCGTGGCTGTTGCCGACGGCCAGTGTGCCATGATCGTGGAGCAGGGCAAGGTCGTGGATATGTGCGCCGAACCGGGTGAGTACACCTACGATACCGGCAGCGCTCCCTCGCTCTTCAGCGGCGACCTGTCCGACTCTATCGGCGCAGTGTTCCAGAACATCGGCAAGCGCTTTACCTTCGGCGGCGAGGCCCCGATGGATCAGCGCATCTATTACTTCAACACCAAGGAGCTGGTGGGCAACAAATACGGCACGCCCAGCCCGGTGCCCTTCCGCGTGGTGGATCAGCGCGCCGGCATCGACATCGACATTGCCATCCGCTGCTTCGGCGAGTACAGCTACCGCATCACCAACCCCATTTTGTTCTACACCAATGTCTGCGGCAATGTGGAGGAAGGCTACACCCGCGATGAAATCGACGGGCAGCTGAAATCCGAGCTGATGACCGCCCTGCAGCCCGCCTTTGCCAAGATCAGCGATATGGGCATCCGCTATTCCGCACTGCCCGGCCATACGATGGAGCTTGCCGAGGCCCTCAACGATGTGCTCTCCGCCAAGTGGGGCAAGCTGCGCGGCATTGAGATCGTATCCTTCGGTGTTTCCAGCGTGAAGGCCAGCGAGGAAGACGAGCAGATGCTCAAGGAAATGCAGCGCAACGCAGCCTTTATGGACCCGACCCGCGCCGCTGCGCATCTTGTCGGCGCACAGGCCAGTGCCATGCAGACCGCGGCCGGTAATCAGGGCGCAGGCCCCGCCATGGCCTTTATGGGCATGAATATGGCCGGTGCGGCGGGCGGTATGAACGCACAGGGGCTGTACCAGATGGGCGCCCAGCAGCAGGCCACCGCACAGCCCGCCCCGGCCCCGGCCTCTGCCCCCGCAGGCTGGACCTGCAGCTGCGGCCAGACCGGCAACACCGGCAAATTCTGCGCAAACTGCGGCAGCCCCAAGCCTGCCCCGGCACCCGCAGCCGCCAGCTGGGTATGCAGCTGCGGCACTTCCAACACCGGTAAGTTCTGCTGCAACTGCGGCAGCCCCAAGCCCGCCCCGGCTCCCGCCAAGTGCAGCCAGTGCGGCTGGACCCCGGATGACCCGGCCCATCCGCCCAAGTTCTGCCCGGAGTGCGGTAAGCCGTTTGGCCAGTGATGCGCAAAAAAATCGCTGCGGTGCTTTGCGCCGCAGCCGCTTTTCTGACAATGTCCGGCTGTAAAAAAGCGCCGCCCGGCACACTGACCGGTATCAGCATCAGTTATTCCGGTATGTGCTATGACGACACCTATGGGTTCAGCATAAGAAACGACCCGGCTGACGGCTGCCTTTTCAGCTGCAATTACAAGGATGATGAATGGGTGGAGCTGGAAAACATCCCTGTTGAGGACACCCATTGGCAAGAAGCCCTGGCTCTGGCAGAAAAGCTGGGGCTGGAAAGCCTGCCGGACGAAAAGAAAAATTCTCCCGGCTTATTTATCACCGATGAAACGTTAGATAGCGTTTGCCTGATTTACAAGGCCCCGGATGACGAGATCATCTACCGTTATCTGGATGCCGATGGCAATACGCGCAGCACCCTGCGTGATTTTTTTGAAGATCTGGCAGGGCAGCTGCAAACCGAAGGAAAGAGAGGTGACGCATAATGGCAACGCAGCTTACCAACTACCAATGCCCTGCCTGTACCGGTCCGCTTCACTTTGACGGTGCCAGCGGAAAGCTGGTGTGTGACTTCTGCGGCAGCAGCTACGATACTGCTGAGATCGAAGCGCTCTATGCTGAAAAAGAAGCCGCTGCCGAAACCGCGGCACAGAATAAACAGGCACCGCCGCCCGACTCCGTCTGGAGCGAAAACGAGGCCGCCGGACTGCGCAGCTATTCCTGCCCGTCCTGCGGCGCAGAGCTGATCTGTGACGAGACGACTGCCGCGACAAGCTGCCCGTATTGCGGCAACCCAACGGTCATTGCGGGGCAGTTCAGCGGTATGCAGCGGCCCGAGCTTGTCCTGCCGTTTGTGCTGGATAAGAACGCCGCCAAGGCCGCACTGAAAAAATACTATCGCGGGAAGAGATTCCTGCCCAATGCCTTCTCTTCGCAGAATCATATCGAGGAGATCAAGGGCGTGTATGTCCCGTTCTGGCTGTTCGATGCCAACGCCTCCGGCTCGGGCCAATATGAAGCCACGACCAGCTCCAGCCACCGCAACGGCGATTACGTCATCACCACGACCAAACACTATGATGTCCGCCGCGCCGGTACCACGCAGTTCATGGGCGTGCCGGTGGACGGCTCGACCAAGATGCCCAACGGGCATATGGACGCCATTGAGCCGTATGACTACCGCGCCTTCCAGCCCTTCTCGACCGCGTACCTGCCGGGCTATATGGCAGACAAATACGACGAGGACGCCGACACCTGCCAGGCCCGCGCCCACAGCCGGATGCAGAATTCGGTCAGCAGCGAGCTTTCGGCCAGCATTACCGGCTACAACAGCGTAAGCACCCTGAGCGAGAACATCCATATTGATTACACCGCCAAGCACTACGCGCTGCTGCCGGTGTGGATGCTGCACACCAAGTGGCAGGGCAAGGATTATCTGTTCGCCATGAACGGGCAGACCGGCAAGCTGGTCGGCGATCTGCCGGTTGATAAGCGAAAGGTGGCCGCCTGGTTTGCAGGCATCAGTGTTCCGCTGATGATCCTGCTTGCCATCCTGCTTTGAAAGGGGGAAACAGAGTATGAAAAAGAAACTGTTTTCTCTGCTTACGGCACTGGTGCTGTGCTTGCTCTGCGCCGTACCGGCGTTTGCCGAAATGCCGCTGGTGATGGACACCTACGAGCTGTTCAAACCCGAAGCGACCGCTGAATTGGAACAAAAGGCGCAGGACGCCAGTGCCGGACACGGTGTCAACGTCTACCTGCTGACGGTGTCTGACATCGGCGGGCAGAACGTGCGCGAGTTTGCCAAGGATTGGTACCGCGACTATGACCTTGGCTACGGCGAGGGCAAAAGCGGTATCCTGTTCCTGATTGCGCTGGATTCCCGCGATTATGTTACAATCACCTACGGCGGCGGCGTGACCGCCTTTACCGACTACCGCATCGCGCAGATCGAAGATAAGATCGTGCCGATGCTCTCGGACGGAACGTATTACAAGGCCTCCGAAACCTACATAGAAATGTGCGCTGACACGCTTGATTTCTATGCCGAAAAGGGTGCACCGCTGGACAGCGGCAACGACCCCGCCAAGGGTTGGATCAAGTGGGTGTTTGTGTTTGTCATTCCGCTGGCTGTGGCGAGCATCGTCTGCGGCATCTTCTACGCGCAGATGAAAACTGCCAACGAGCAGACCCATGCCAACGCCTACATGCCCGCCGAAGGCTTGGCTCTGTCCGTGGTGGAGGACACCTACACCCACACCACCGAGACCGAAAAATACGACCCCGTCAAGAACGACAGCTCGAGCAGCTCGAGCGGCTCGAGTACCGACAGCGACGGCTTCGGCGGCAGCTCGGGCGGAAAATTTTAAGAGTATCCATTTTGACAACAGCGGCTTTCTTTGCGAAAGCCGCCGCTGGCCTTTTATCGGAATTTTTCGTTATGGCTTTGGGAAATGTTCTGCTGTTTAGGGGTGCTGTAAACATTCTCGATTTCTGTATCTACGATTTTTTCCGCAAGCGAGATTGCCGTATCATCAACACGGCTTTCGCGGTATAGCGTCCGTTCTCGTTCGATGGCGATGATTGGCCGCAAGGCAATACGCTGTTGGTGAACAGCATCAACATCCACCGGCTGAATCGTATGCCGCAAAGCGCTTGACCTTTTTGCCGGAGAGCAGTATACTTTTTATGCGGTTAGCCATACTTAACCACAGGGAGGTACTATATCATGCAAGATGCGTTCTGGGGAATCTTGATTCCTTTTCTGGGCACAAGTCTTGGGGCGGGCTGTGTGTTCTTTTTGAAAAACGCTCTGCGTGACGGCATCCAGCGCGCCCTCACCGGCTTTGCCGCCGGAGTGATGGTGGCGGCATCGGTATGGAGCTTGCTGATCCCGGCTATGGAGCAGGCCGCAGATCTGGGCAGGCTGGCGTTTTTCCCGGCGGCGGTGGGTTTCTGGCTGGGCATCCTGTTTTTGCTGCTGCTGGACCATCTCATCCCGCATCTGCACCAGAACAGTTTGCAGGCCGAAGGGCCAAAAAGCCAGCTCCAGCGCACCACCATGATGGTTCTGGCGGTGACGCTGCACAACATCCCGGAGGGCATGGCGGTGGGCGTGGTCTACGCCGGGTATCTTGCCGGAACGGCTCAGATCACCGCCGCCGGGGCGCTGGCACTTTCCCTTGGCATTGCCATCCAGAACTTCCCGGAGGGTGCCATCATCTCCATGCCCCTGCGGGCGGAAGGAATGAAAAAAGGCCGGGCGTTCTGGGGCGGCGTGCTGTCCGGCATCGTAGAGCCCATCGGGGCAGTGCTGACGATTCTGGCGGCAGGCATCGTGGTGCCCGCTTTGCCCTATCTGCTCAGCTTTGCCGCCGGAGCCATGCTGTATGTGGTGGTGGAGGAACTGATCCCGGAAATGTCGCAGGGGCAGCACTCCAACGTTGGCACGGTATTTTTTGCGGTGGGCTTCAGCGTGATGATGGTGCTGGATGTGGCATTGGGGTGACGGTTGGGGGTTCCTGAAAGCGAAATCTTTTTCGGAATACCCGAAAATGCCTAAATTCCTTGACAGAGGAGACGGCGGGGCGTATTATCTTGGCAGAAGGACCGCTGAGAAGCGGCTTTTTATAGAATGAAAAGTTAGCTTTACCTAACTCTCAACTCTGCCCTATACGAAGAAATAGATATCTTCTATTTACAGGTGGAAAATAAATAGAGAAGGAGCGTATCAGGATGAAGATCTACCATTTTGGTGCAGAGGATGCCCCGGT
>ENA-OPDA01001853-OPDA01001853.1-human-gut-metagenome-genome-assembly--contig:-NODE-1853-length-13284-cov-2.087913_pt1 | contig 13284 bp, 11 predicted proteins | sample MGYA00241253_ERZ501486 | MGnify/ENA primary metagenome ERZ501486 (study PRJEB25962, sample SAMEA2042510) | human gut metagenome | biome: human gut; feature: human-associated habitat; material: faeces... | reverse complement strand
ATCGGCGGTATTATCGTTGTTGCCTGGATTCTGAGCAGTGTGTTCTTCTGTACACCGGATGATATGAAGTTAATGGAGATGGCGAAAACGTCAGATGTTGTCAGTGATACGCAAAGAAAAAAAGATTATACATCAGGAGAGATGATGCGTACTAAGAGTTTTCATCTTCTGGTTGCAACAATGATGTTTGGTTTGCTTGCTTATTTTCTGTTGTCTCCGGTTTCACAGACATATCAGATTGGAATGGGGATCCCGATGTCAGCAGCAGTCTTCTCTGTTATGGCGGGTTCTCTGGTGAATGCGTCTGCCAGGCTTATTACCCCGGTCATTGCTGATAAGCTGGGGAGAATAGCATGTGTCAGATGGATTTTGATAGTGTTGATTGTGGCTATGGCGGTACTTGCAGTATCGCATTCATATGTTGTGACAGTGCTCGTGATAGTAGTATATGGATGCTATGGCGGGATTATGGGAAATTTCCCTTCACTTACCAGCAGTATATTTGGCATTGAGCATGCAGGTGAGAATTATGGATATGTGATGTTCGGAATGGTTGCCGCCACGTTCGGAGCACCGATGATTACAAGCATCATGAATAAAATGGGATATGGCATGCAACATGTGTTTGCTGTGGGAGCTGTGTTTGCCGCATTGGCTCTTGTATGTCTCATGATGCTAAACTGCATAAAAAAGAAGTCATAGCAGATAGAAGACTACAGAGGAAATTTAACATTACAGATAATAATATAAGAGGGAGCAGTAAATGCGCCCTCTTATATTTATGTAAAAATTAGATATGGAAACCAATACTCTTCAGATAGGCTATACTTGCTTTAACGTTTTGCAGGCTGTATATGGCATCGTCCGGGCTGCATTCCTGCTCGATGGTAATATATCCGCTGTAAGATATATCTTTCAGTGCTTTGTGGATAGCGGTATAGTCCAAAACACCCTGTCCGATAGGACACATGGTGCCCCTTGCACAACCATCAAAAAAATGAATATGTTCAGTAAGGATTTGTTCATACACGTTTTTGTTAATATCTTTAAAATGGACATAGTCAAGCCGATCAGCATATTTATATATCCATTCTGCCGGATCCATGCCGGAATAGTACAGATGACCCGTATCCAAGCAGAGTCCACAGATTTCCTCAGGGATATCCTCCATGATCCGGTCGATTTCATCGCTGTACTCCACATAACTTCCCGCATGGGGGTGTATTACGGGACGTACACCGTAACTGGCAGCTCTTTGGCATACGGTTTTGTAGTGGTCGACAAGTCTGTCCCAGTCTTTGGGAGGCAGCCTGGTAGCAATGTGGGAATGGCCTGCATTAAAATCTCTTTCGGTGTGTCCCCAGTCCATAACTGTCATATATGGTGCTTCATAACGCTGCCCGTCCTGCATTGGAAGTTTGGGAAGCTTTGTCATAAGCGTGCAGACATCATCAACCTGCCTGAGGACATCCTCCAAATGTGCATCATCCAGCAGATCCTCAAAGATTGCACCGGCTACAATCCCGAGATTGTTCTTTTCTAATTCCCGGGTCACCAGCGGGATGTTATCTACTGGAATGTAGCCATAAGCACCCAGTTCTATGGCGCTATAGCCGGCTTCGGATGCTTCTTTTAATACTTTTTGCCAGGGAAAGGTATTTACGTTTACGGTCTCCACTCCCCAACAGCCAGGGGTGCCGCAGATTTTCATGGTCATGTGTTATCCTCCTTATAATATCGAAAAGTATTGGTTTGCTGTAATTATAAAGTATGTAAGATTGGAAATCAAGTTTTGTTCGGTTTTAGAGGGAAAAACGAAATAAATGAAATTAAAATAGCCCAAAACACAACAATGAAACGAAATGTAACTTGCGAAACGAAATGTAATATGATATTATTCGAACAGTGAATAAAAAGACACAGAATGGAAAATGGAGGTTATATAAGATGAAGATTAAAAGTGTGGTAATTGCAGGTGCTGGTACTATGGGATATTCTATGGCGCAGATTTTTGCCCGGTTTGGATATGAGGTTACCATTTATGATGTGAGTAAAAAGGCACTGGAAAATGCCCGCAGCTGTATTCAAAAAAATGTGGAAACTTTAGTCCATCAAGGTGAATTGTCAGAAGACCGGGCACTTGAGTTGACGGGAAGACTGGCTTATACAGATGAGAAGGAATGCTTTACTGCCTGTGATATCGTAATAGAAAGTATTATAGAAAAACTGGAGATTAAAAAAAGATTTTATGAGGAGATTTCCAGAATTGTCAGAGAGGATACAATTTTAGCGACCAATACATCAGGTCTGTCTGTAAATGCCATTGCATCCGTAGTTCACATTCCAGAGAGATTTATAGGGATGCATTGGTTTAATCCGTCACATTTGATTTTGTTGATTGAAATCATCAGAGGAGAATATACCAGCCAGGAAACGGCAGATATTGTAAAAGAATTAAGTTTGGCCATACGCAAGAAACCTGTTGTGGTAGAAAAAGATGTTCCGGGATTCGTGGCGAACCGTATTCAGTTTGCGATACTCAGAGAAGCTTTGGATCTGGTACAAAAGGGAGTGATTTCAAAAGAGGGAATTGATGATGTGATGAAATATGGATTAGGATTCCGCTATGCCTGTGTCGGACCGCTGGAAGTTGCAGATTTTGGAGGCTTGGATACATTCTATCATATCAGTGGATATTTGATGCAAGATCTGTGCAGGGATGAGAATGTACCTGAACTATTGAGAGACTGTTTTGAGAAGGGGAAATTCGGAGTTAAGACTCAAAAAGGATTTTATGATTACAGTGAGGGGAAAGGTATGCTTGCGACTGCTCAGAGAGATGAAAAGCTTCTAAAATTGTTTAATGCTTTTTATAAATAGAAGATAAAGATGACGGCTTATGAGATGATAGAGGATAAATATATATAAACGAAACGTATTATGTGATAAAACGATAATAATGAAAATAAATGAAACTTGAAATGTAAAGTATGGTGTGATAAAGTATAAATATAATAAAACAAACGAAAGGAAGAGGGGAATGACTGGTAAAGGAAAGTATCTTGATATTGTTACAGCAGGGCGTGCGGGTATAGATTTTAACACAACTATGCTGAATAGTACATTCGCCGAAACATCATGTTTTGAAAAATCTATAGGAGGCTCTCCTGCGAATATCGTGCAGGGAGCTGCCAGGTTGGGTTTGAAATGCGGATTTATCGGCAAGATATCCGGAGACGGCATGGGAGAATATATACTCAATGAATTTACGAATCAGGGAATAGACACGTCGGGCATATGCATAGACCATACTGGCGCCAGAAACTGTCTGGCAATAACTGAGATTGTAAGCGCAGAAGACAGTGGTACATATTGTTCGGAGAACAAGATGGAGTTTCATCATGGGACATATCTGTACAGGGAGAATACAGCAGATCTGATGATTGAACCGGCTGAAGTCAGCGAAGAGATGATTGCCTGTTCTAAAACGGTTCTTCTTTCAGGCACTGCTTTCTCGGTCAATCCTTCAAGGAGTGCTATGTTCCGAATCCTTGAATATGCCCGTAAGTATAATACGAAAGTAGTGCTGGATATAGATTACCGTCCGTTTGGCTGGAAGGACATCAAAGAAGCATCAGAGATCTATCAGGAAATATGCGCTATGTCCGATATAGTTATAGGCAACAGGGAAGAATTCGATGTGGTGGAATATATAACCATGCCTGAGAACAGAGATAATGAGCGGTCGGCAAAAGCTTTTCTGGACATGGGTGTTAAAATCGTAATAGTCAAAGATGGTCCCAGGGGTTCGGATGCCTATCTGGAGGATGGTAAGGTGGTAAGCTGCGGAGTGATACCTACAAAAGCGGTAAAAACCTTTGGTTCCGGTGATGCCTATGCAGCAGGTCTTATGTACGGACTTTTGCGCGGAAAGGATATATCGTATGCGATGCAGCTTGGGTCAGCTTGCGCATCTGTTGTTCTTACAAAAATCAGCTGTGCTCCTGCGATGCCTGATTACGAAACGGCGGAAAAACACCGGTTATTGCATTTACAGGAGATGATAAGATGAGATGGGATAAGGATTATGTGAAAGAGGCAGCCGGGAATGGTACAATTGTTGCTGGTATTAACATCTTTGGACATGAAGATGCCGGGGCAGTTATCCGGGCTGCTGAGAGAGCAAAGACACCGGTACTCCTGATGGTTAACAGAGATGCAAAGCGTGAATTGGAGATAGAGCACTGGGGTGCGCTTCTTGGTTCTATGGCAGAAAAGTCAAAAGTACCGGTGGGAGTACATCTGGATCACTGCAGTGACCCTGAAAATGTGAGACGGGCAATACACAGTGGTTTTTCATCAGTTATGTTTGACGGTTCTAAAATGCCCTTCCTAGAAAATGTCAGGTTAACTGCAGAGCTTGCGAAGGAGGCTCATGACAATGGTGTATTGATAGAAGGAGAGTTGGGGTCTGTACCATACAGTGATCTGGGAGATACGGTTATAAAATGGACATCACCCAAAGAGGCAAAAGTAATACAGGAAGAGACAGGGCTTGACTGGCTTGCTGTATCTGTGGGAAATATTCACAGACTTGTAGGGCGTAAAGTGCCGATTCATTTTGATGTTCTGGATAGTATACAAAAGGATTGCAGTCTTCCTCTAGTGATACACGGCTCTTCGGGAATATCTGATTCCGATATACAGAAACTCAAGAAGGAGCGGGTAGGCAAGATGAATCTGGGCACATCATTAAGAAAGGTGTTCGGCGATACACTCAGGCAGGAGATTCAGAACAGGCCAGATGAATTCGACAGGCAGAGACTGATGAAACATTCAGTGGAGTTGGTTGAGGAAGCAGCCTGTCAGATACTGATAAGTTTAAGAAATTGATAAAATATTAGATTACAGGAGGGATTATGATGAGACTTCATCAGACAGATGATTTTGATTGGGGTTATAACCCGATTACAGAGCTGGATGGAAAACACAGTGAAATGATGATGGATTATGGAATATTAAAGTTGAATCAGGGACTGAGTTTTCAGGATGACAGGAACGATCTTGAACGTGTATATCTCCTGATTTACGGAAAAGTGGAATTTGAGTATAACGGCAGCAAATCCACAGCAGAGAGAGCGTCTTATCTGAATGAAAATATCTGGTGCATTAATGTACCAAAAGGTGTGGAGTTGAAAGTGACGGGAATTGCGGAGGACAGTGAGATTGCCGTTATGCGTACTCATAATGACAAAGTGTTTGAACCGGTCATCCGTTGCGGTGATAAGATTGTGAACGAGATAAGAGGAGAAGGCTTCATGAATGAGGCTGGTACACGTATAGTAAGAACAGCTCAGGATGTAAGGCTTTCACCGGATTCCAATCTGATGCTGGGGGAAGATGTGCACTATCCCGGAAAATGGTCAGGTTTTCCTTCCCATTCTCATGCGCAGCCCGAAATATACTTTTATAAATTTTATCCCCGGAACGGATTTGGTTTATTAAAGCTTGGAGATGACGCTGTTCTTTTAGAGCATAATGATACGGTTAAGATTATGCCGAATATGGTTCATCCTCAGGTGGCAGCACCTGGGTATGCCATGTATTACATATGGGTGATCAGACATTTACCGGGTAATCCATATATAAAGCCGGATTTTGAACAGCAGCATCTCTGGGTAGAACAGCCGGGTGCAAAATATTGGCCTGAAATTTAATTTAAATCAGATGATTTTGGAGGAAAAAGATGAATAAGACAGTACGCCTTACAATGGCACAGGCATTAGTAAAATTTTTGACAAAGCAGTATGTATCTGTGGATGGTGAAAAACAGCGTTTTGTACATGGAGTAATGGGTATCTTTGGTCATGGCAATGTAGTAGGTATTGGACAAGCTCTGGAACAATATAAAAACGAGATTCCTTATATTGCAGGTAAAAATGAACAGGAGATTGCTCATGTGTGTACTGCTTTTGCAAAACAGAACAGGAGAAGAGCGATTTATGCGTGCACGGCATCTATCGGTCCAGGCTCTCTGAATCTGGTGACAGCAGCTGGTACAGCTACCGTTAACCGTATTCCGCTGTTGCTGTTTCCCGGAGACATCTATGCTGACCGCCAGCCAGATCCGGTTCTGCAGCAGATGGAAAATGAAGCAGACTATACGATATCTGTTAATGATTCCTTGAAACCGGTATGCCGTTACTGGGACAGGGTTGTAAGACCGGAACAGATTATGACAGCTATGCTCAATGCCATGAGAACACTTACGGATCCAGCAAAGACAGGAGCTGTAGCTATCTGTCTTCCGCAGGATGTACAGGGAGAAGCTTATGACTATCCAGTTGAATTTTTTGAAGAGAGGGTATGGTATATCGACAGAACTCCCGCATGCAAGGATGCGGTTGAACGTGCAACGGCTATAATCAGAAAGGCAAAACGTCCTGTACTGTTATCAGGTGGCGGTGTCCGTTATAGCGATGCAGGAAGAGCACTTTATGAGATGAGTGTTAAATACGGTATTCCTGTATGTGAAACCCAGGCGGGAAAGGGCGAGATAGACTGTGAATATGATATGTATCTGGGTTGTGCCGGAATCTGTGGTACGTTAGCAGCTAATATTGTGACTAAAGAAGCCGATGTTGTGATTGCAGTAGGTACAAAACTAAATGATTTCGTAACTAATTCCAAGTATGGATTCCGGTCTGATGCAAATATTATTGGTATTAATATTAGCCGCATGGATGCATTGAAACTGGACGCAGAATCAGTGGTATGTGATGCAAAAGCCGGATTGGAAGCTCTGACAGCTGCCCTTGATGGGTATAAAAGCCAGTGGGGAGAACGTGTGGCAGAAGCAGCAAAGCTCTGGAATGATGAGAGAACACGCCTTTCTAAGATAGAACTGAAGGAAGGATTCAGCCAGACCCGCGCACTGCTGGAGCTGAACCGGATTCTGACAGAAGAGGAGAATATTGTTGCGGCATCGGGAAGTCTGCCTTCAGATCTTGAAAGGGTATGGAATGTAAAGCGTCCGGGACAGTATCATCTGGAATATGGATTCTCATGTATGGCTTATGAAGTATCAGGAGCTCTTGGAGTTAAGTTTGCAGAACCCCACAGAGAAGTGTACTCGTTTATTGGTGACGGCGGATTTCTTATGGGGCATTCCGACCTTGTGACAAGTCTTCAGGAGAAAAAGAAAATCAATGTGCTTTTGTTTAATAATAATGGACATCAGTGTATCCACAATCTGCAGCGTTCACAGGGGTGTGATACATTTGGCACGGAGTTCCGTTATCGCGAAGACGCTACAGGTGAGTTATCAGGAGGATATCTGCCTATAGATTTCTGTAAAATTGCAGAGGGATACGGAGCAAAAGCTTATCGCGTCCATAGTCCGGAAGAGTTAGAGGCAGCAGTCAAAGATGCCAGAAAACAGGAAATGTCAACAGTTATTGAGATTATGGTGCTGCCTGGTACTATGACAGAGGGATATGAAAATTTCTGGAGAGTGGGTACGGCTGAGGTGTCTGAGAAAGAATCAATCCGGAAGGCTTATGAAAAACTTAATGCGGTTGTTAAAACACTTCGCAAATATTAATTGAAGGATATAAAGTAGGAAAATAAATATTTATTATAAAGGAGAGAATTATGAAAGTAGAATTTGGATGTGCACCTATTAACTGGACCAATGACGATTTGCCGTCATTAGGTGGAGAACTGACTTATCAGCAGTGTCTGAGTGAAATGGCGTTGGCCGGCTATAAGGGGAGTGAAGGTGGATGTAAATATCCCAAGGATTTTGATACGTTGAAGAAAGCACTTGATTTACGTAATCTTGTGATTTGTAATATGTGGTTTTCAAGCTTTTTCACAACATTTGAAAATGAAAAGACATATGAGGCATTTGATAAGCACATGGAATTTACATATGCACTTGGCGCCAGAGTGGTAGGTGTAGGAGAGTGTGGTGTTACCGTACACGGGCAGGAAGAAACTCCTTTGTTTTCAAGAGCTCCAATTCTCACAGACGACCAGATGCATAATCTGGCGGAAGGTCTTAATGAGTTGGGTCGCCGGGCTAATGCAAAAGGGATGAAAGTGTGTTTCCATCCTCATGTAGGAACAGGAATTCAGACACTTGCAGAGATTGACAGACTTATGGAGCTGACAGATCCTAATCTGGTCTATCTATTGTTTGATACAGGTCATTCTACCACAGGCGGGGAAAATGCCGTTGAAATCATTAAAAAATATATTGATCGTGTAGGTCATATTCATGTAAAAGATGTCAGAAGTAAAGTGTTTGAGCAGGTGAAGGCAGAAGACCGCAGTTTCCTTTGGGGTGTTAAAAACGGAATGTTTACTGTACCGGGTGACGGTGACTGTGTTGACTGGGACGGTGTATTTGAAGTGATTAGAAACAGTGACTATGAAGGCTGGATCGTAGTAGAGGCAGAGCAGGATCCGGCAAAGGCGGATCCACTTGAGTATGCGCAGAAAGCACGTAGCTTTATGAGAGAGAAACTGGGATGCTGATAGACAGGGATGTAAAAACAGGAGGAAAAGATTATGTTTAATGAGGAATTACACTTAGAACAGCCGCTTCGCTGGGGAATGGTAGGCGGTGGACGCGGAAGCCAGATTGGATATATCCACAGGAATTCAGCAGCTCGTGACAGACTTTTTAAATTGGTCGCAGGTGCATTTGATATCAATGAGGAAAGAGGTCGTGAGTTTGGCAGCAATATTGGTGTATCGCCTGAAAGATGTTATGCAGATTACAAAACTATGTTTGCTGAGGAGGCTAAAAGAGAAGATGGTGTACAGGCTGTATCCATTGCTACGCCCAATGCGACTCATTATGAAATCTGTAAAGCGGCCTTAGAGGCAGGACTTCATGTAGTATGCGAAAAACCTCTTTGTTTTACAGTAGAGCAGGCGAATGAACTGGTAGCCCTTGCAGAAAAACAGAATCGTATTGTAGGTGTTACTTATGGATATACAGGCGCGCAGATGATTCATCAGGCAAGAAATATGATCGCCAATGGAGAACTGGGAGAAATCCGTATTGTCAATATGCAGTTTGCACATGGATTCCATTCAAAAGACGTAGAAAAGAATGATCCGGGAACAAAATGGAGAGTGACGCCGGCAATGGCAGGTCCTACATATGTACTTGGTGATGTTGGTACCCATGCCCTTTATTTGGCGGAGTGCATGATACCTGAACTGAAAATAGAAAAACTGATGTGTTCGCGTCAGAGCTTTGTAAAGAGCAGAGCACCCCTGGAAGACAATGCCTTCGTATTAATGAATTTTTCTAACGGTGCAGTGGGAAATCTATGGGCAAGCTGTGTGAATGCAGGATCCATGCATCAGCAGAAAATAAGGGTGGTTGGTTCGGAAGCCAGTATCGAATGGTGGGATGAACATCCGAATCAGTTGATTTATGCAAAACAGGGAGAACCGGTTAAGGTTCTGGACAGAGGTATGGGATACCTGTACAACGAGGATTCCGCGGTGAGCTGTGATAGAATGGGTGGCGGACATGCGGAAGGTTTATTTGAAGCATGGGCAAATCTATATTCACGTTTTGGTTTGGCTATGGACCGTGTAAATAAGGGAGACAATGCAAAGGATGTTACCGATGAAATTGGATTTCCGAGTATTTATGCAGGAGCCGAAGGTGTAAGATTCATTGAAAACTGTGTTGAGTCAGCTGACAACGGCAGTGTATGGGTGGATTATAAATAATCAATTCTGTGATATTTTGAAGAGCCGGATTAACATAGTCCGGCTCCTTTTGCGTAAAATTCTGTATGAAATCACTAACAGATATTGGGAGGTAATAAATGGAAAAGAATAAAATCGAAACGAAGACGATAGACCGTAGTATGGTGAAAGTTCCGCTTGTTACAAAAATAGCATATGGCAGCGGGGATGTGGCGTGTAACATCAGTTTTGGTGTGATTAGTACACTTCTAACACTTTTTTATACGGACTATGCCGGAATCTCTGCGGCTACGATTGGTTTGGTAATGCTTTTGTCAAGAGTTTTTGACGGTGTTTCTGATATTATAATGGGTTATATTGTGTCACATACAAAATCTAAATGGGGGCAGTCCAGACCATGGATATTATGGTCATCTATACCCTTCTGTCTGTCTATTGTGCTGTTGTTTACAGTACCTCAGACTACAGAGATGTTGCAGTTTATCTATATCTTTGTTACATATAATTTCTGTACTACCATATGTTATACAGCCTTGAACCTTCCTTACGGAAGTCTTTCTGCTATGATGACACGTGATTCAAGAGAAAGAGACATGGTTTCTGTATTCCGTATGGCAATGTCTCCCTTTGGTCGTATATTAGTAGGTTTGTTTACAATGCCAATGGTTAAAATGTTTGGAGATGATCAGAAAGCATTTATTCTGACAGCAACGTTATGGTCTGTTATAGCTCTTGCTCTTCTTATCTTTTGTTTTGTAAAATGTGAAGAAAAAGTAGTGATTGCAGCCAGAGAGCAGAAAAAAGAAAAGAGATCAGGCAAAGCTACGTTGAAGGCTTTGCTGACAAATCAGTATTTCTGGGCTGTTGCAGTATTGTGGATGCTCCAGAATTCCGCCAGCGGAGTTATTGGCATTGTTCTTCCATATTACAGTAAATATATTATGCATAATGATACCTGGGTATACAGTGTTCTGTATTTTGCGGAGTTATTTACCATGGTAGTGGTGGTTATTATCTGTCCGGTATTTATGAAGAAGTACGGAAAAAGAAATATTGTTCTGGCAGGAGCGGTCGTTGCTATTTTCGGACAGCTGTTGTTTATGATGAATCCCTACAGTTTTCCTGTAGCGCTGGCCAGTTGTATCATTAGAGGAATTGGTGCCGGGCCTCTTAATGCCTGTGTTTTTGGAATGATGGGAGATGTAGTGGAGTTTGGGCAGTGGAAGTCAAAACTTCGCCAGGAAAGTTATATTTTTGCGGCAGGTTCAGTGGGAAGTAAAATCGCTCCGGGTATCACATCTGCTTTGGTGACAGGACTTTTGACGGCTAGTGGATATATAAGCTCTGTTGGCGGAGGTGCTGTGCAGCCGCAGGAAGCCCTTGATGCGATTGTTGCAATATTAAAATTTGGTCCATTAATCGTGTGGGTACTTGTTTTGATTGTAGCATTCTTATATAAGCTTGATAAAAAATATCCAAAGATCATGGCGGAACTGGCAGAGCGCGAAGCAAGAGGTGAAATGTAGAGTATTATGTCAGTGACGATTCAATACATAGCGGATGCGGCAGGTGTCTCCAGAGGGACAGTGGATCGTGCTCTGAATCATAGAGGAAGGACAAATATTGAAGTAGAGAAAAGAATATTACAAATAGCCTGTGAAACAGGGTACGAGCCCAAACACCGAGGTAAAAGGAAAAAGTTATGCATAGGAATTGTTACTCATCTATGTAATGAACCTTTTATGGTGCCGGTAAATAAGGGGATTCTGGACGCTAAAGCGGAACTTGAAGATAAAGGCATGGGAGTGATTATAGAAGAAAACAGTTCTGCTGATATAATGGCACAGCTTGAATCTTTGGATAGGCTGGAGAAAAGAGGGATTGATGCTCTTGCGATTATGCCGGTAGATAGTGAGGAGGTACGTTCACGGTTAATACATTTAACGAAAGAGAGCAGTATACCTATCATTACTTTTAACTCTGATATTACCGGTATTAAAAGACAGTGTTTTATAGGTCTAAATAATTGGAAAAGTGGACAGGTAGCCGCCGGTCTAATGGGTATGCTGATGGGAGGGAGCGGAAAAGTATTAGTGATTACAGGGAGTTTTTCAAACGATGCGTCGAACCAGAGGTTAGACGGGTTTATTGATGAGACAAAAAAAAGCTTCCCGTGTCTTGAAGTTGTTGGGGTACACAGCAGTTTTGATTGTTCAGATGAGGTGGAAAAGATTATTGTGAGGGCTTTGAACAATTTTCAAAACCTGGGAGGGATATTTGTAGTTTCCAGTGGTCAGGAAGGGATTGCCAGAGCGTTTGATAAAGTAAAACCCTCGAAACATCCTTTTGTGATAACCTATGATCGGACTCCGGTAAATGAACAGAATCTTTTGAAAGGAAATGTTGATTTCCTAATTGACCAGGAAGGGTATTTTCAGGGATATAAAGCGGTACACATGCTGCATGATATATTAATTAAGGGTATTCAGCCAACCGGAGAATACATCTATACAAGTATAAATATAAAGACAAAATATAATTTATAATATATTTAGAGCCCTGAGTTCTCTAACAAGTATATAAACTTGAAGATACTTTTGGGAAAAGGGGTATGACCACTGCCTGGTTTGCAGTCTTTTTCAGAAACAGAAGTCAGTATAAATTGGTTTCTTTGACCTTAAATGTTTTTTAGATAATATCTTGATACAAATAATTAAGATGGTATTTTATGGCAAGCCGGGATGTATATGATATGCAACTGAAAAAAAAGAGGGCATTATCAGGAAATTTAGGCTTTAGATGTGTAGAATTTTGTCGTAATTTATCCCTTGGGCTTTATGTAAAAAAAGTACAGCAGATTGTAAAAATCTGTCTGTGCTTTTTTTATTGGTAGAAAAGTTTTTATGATTCCAGGACCCCTCCCTCTGATTTGAATTTCAAAATATTCAGATCGGAGGAAAGAGTTTTGGAAGATACATTAAGAATATATTTATTTTATGAAGAATAACAGGATGGAGAAACAAAATACTATGTTTCTTTTAAGAATCCATGATGAACCAGATATATGCTTTGATGCCACAGACTTTACACTGGTATTGACCGTTACCCCCATTATTGTCATAAATGTAGTGATGCGGAGCCCCACACAAAGGGTAGACGGTATCTTCCGGAATGGATTTACCATTACGGCGCTGAACTGGTTTGACAGGCTTGCCATATTTCCACTGGTAGTATTCAAGAAGAAACTGCCAGTCCTGTTTGATAAAGGTTTTGATGACAGGAAGCTTATCGATTTGAATTTTTGATATTTTGGAGAATGGGAATCATCAAAAGCCCACTGTTTGAGGGGAATATATCTGCAGATAAAATTTAAAAGCCAGCAGATTTGTTTATGTTGGTATTGAATATAGTTAAGTAAATAAAGTATAATGTTCAAGAGCATTGTCTCCTTTGGTTAGTGGAATTTTGGTTGAGGACATTATACCAAAAAAGGGAGGTTAATGCTCTTTTTATTTGAAACTCCCGAAAATAAAGCTTGACCACAAC
>ENA-OPDA01001848-OPDA01001848.1-human-gut-metagenome-genome-assembly--contig:-NODE-1848-length-13291-cov-4.484436_pt1 | contig 13291 bp, 9 predicted proteins | sample MGYA00241253_ERZ501486 | MGnify/ENA primary metagenome ERZ501486 (study PRJEB25962, sample SAMEA2042510) | human gut metagenome | biome: human gut; feature: human-associated habitat; material: faeces... | reverse complement strand
CTAATATAATTTTTTGGAATGTTGCAAGTAGAAACAGTAATCAACCTGTAACAAAGAATGAACAAGGTGTAGCCTTAGTTTCCGGAGTAACACCACGATTATTTTCTATGGTTGCAAGTGGTGAACTTTCACCATATAAATTTATGATTGAAACCATAAGCAATAAACGATATGCAAAAATTGTTGCATAACTATATCACAAAGAGATGATAAAATGTTAGAAATAAAAGGTAAAAAAGCAACTGCAATCTGCTATACAAAGGTAATAGAAGATGAGGCAGTTGAACAGATAAAGAGAATGTGTGACTATGAACTTACTGAGGGTTCAAGTGTAAGAATAATGCCTGATGTTCATTCAGGCAAAGGTTGTACTATCGGTACAACTATGACTATAAAAGACAAGGCTTGTCCAAACATTGTTGGTGTTGATATTGGATGTGGTATGCTTACAGTTAAACTTCAAGATAAAGAAATTGATTTTGAAGAACTTGATAAAGTTTGTCACTTTATCCCATCAGGAAAAAATGTATGGGACGGTAGAATTGAAAGATTTGATTTAACAAAACTTCACTGCTATAGGGACTTGAAAGATACAAGACGATTACAACGCTCACTAGGTACACTTGGTGGTGGCAACCACTTTATTGAAGTTGATATTAGCAGTAATGGAACTTATTATTTGATAATTCATTCAGGCAGTAGAAACCTAGGTAAGCAAGTTGCTGAATATTATCAGCAACTTGCTATAGAATTACATCAAGGCAAGGAAGAATATTTTAAAGAAAGAGATAGAATTATTAAAGAATACAAGTCACAAGGCAGAAGAAAAGAAATTCAATCAGCACTAAAGGAATTGAGAAATAATTTCAAGGCAAAGGCTCTGGAAATTCCGGAAGATATTTGTTGGCTATATGGAGAATTCCTTGGTGATTACCTTTATGATGTTGAAATATGCCAAAACTTTGCTAAAAGAAGTAGAGAAAAAATGGCAGAAATAATTCTTTTGCTGCCCGATATGGTCGATTCGCTCTTTTTAGTCTTTTTTGAGTTCTCCACGAACCATTCTCCAGGCACCACCATTCCTCCGTCAGTTGATACTTTTGAATGTTGGGAAGAGGTGTTGTAATACTCAAATCGTGCGAATCCACCGAGTGAAAAATCTTTTATCTGCTTGCTGGCAGTAAAAGTTCCCCCTACGGTAAATTGTTCTTTTATATCTTGCGTAATACCATAATATCCTCCTTCGTTTGCATAACCGGAACCTAATTGCTTATCTTCTATAGAAGTATAATAACGGTTCATATTAGCGTCTGCTTTAAACTTCAGCCAATCTGTCATCTTTACATTTACTTCAAATGTAGGACGAATAACAGTTTCCTTCCGTACATAATCGTAATTATCTACTTTGAAGAAATAATTTTTAGCGCTGGAAGGAACCGAACCATATTGGTCACCATAGCTGGTACTGGCAATACCACCATGCTCACCTAAATATTTGTTCCGGAAATAATCTACGTCAAATAGCGGGTTAATCACATTGGTATTTGCATTGACAAACAATTCACCCGCATTCAGTTGTGCATTACGCGGTTTTGAGTTGGCAAAGCTAAAAGAAGCAGCAACATCCACCCAATCGTTCAACTTATGGCTAGCTTTCAACAACATGGAGTAACGTTCAAAAGTATTGTTTTCTGTTGTTGATTTGGCATTTTTATAAGATAAAGATGTATAAAATGATGTTTTTTCATTACCACCGCGAATAGAAACATTCGTGTTTGTATTGAATCCTAATTTATATAAATCCAGCATATTATTTTTACGTGGAGAATAGGTAGTCCATGTACCATCATAATTGCGGATTTGAGAGCCATCATATCTAGGACCAAAACCAAAGTTGGGTACTCCTACTAACGTATGTTCTCCATTCTGATTTACTGTAAACTGATGTTCATCCCACATACTTCCATTTTGGTCGGCATCAGATTGTCCCGGCATGTATCCTGGACCATATAAAGTTTGAATATCCGGAGTCTTGAAAGCATGGTCAATACCAAATGTTTGAGAAACGCTGATACCCAGCCCTTGTGTACCCTTACCGGATTTGGTGGTGATTACAACCGCACCATTCAAACCGCGGGAACCATACAATGCTGTTGCCGCAGCACCTTTCAATACTGATACAGTTTCAAAATCATCAGGATTTAAGTTTTTCAACTCATTACCATAGTCGCTGGCGTTGTTGGCACCTGCGTCCCAGTCTGCTGTCGTATTACCAGATACACCGTTATCCAGAATCACTCCATCCACCACATAGATAGGCTGGTTGTTGGAACTTAAGGTTGAAGCTCCACGAATCTGTATCTTGGTACCACCAAACAAACCACCATCTGATCCTGAGATTTCAACACCGGCTACTTTACCTTGCAATGCGGCTACCGGAGAAATGGTATTGGCAGCTTTTAATTCATCTCCCTTCACTTCAGTAACTGCATATCCCAAAGCTTTTTCTTCACGCTTCAATCCCAAAGCTGTAACCACAACTTCACCTAACTGTTGCGTATCATCTTTTAAAGTTACATCGATAGGCTGTCCGGTCCATTTTACTTCCTGTGTCTGATATCCTACAAAAGAAATAACAATGATATCTCCTTTTTTTACATTTGACAAAGAAAAATCACCGTCAAGTCCGGTAATAGTACCATTAGTCGTACCTTTTACTACTACAGATGCACCAATGACAGTTTCACCCGTAGCATCCTTGACAATTCCTGTACATGTACCACTTTGTTGTGTGATTTTCACATCGGTAACGCCGGGATTGGCGACCGCGTATGCTGCTCCGGTAGAGGCACCCATTAGGAACAGCAACATACTGACTGATTTTAGTCGTTTTAACATAGCTGTGATTTTTTAAGTTTATTGAAAATCAAGTAATTACATTTTCTTAGTTCCTTCAGAACTATGTTTTTCAATTTAATTTAGATTAACGGTGCAAATATATAACAATTTTAATATATATAAAGGGTCTCTTGAAAAATATTTTTAATATGCCCTGATTTTTAACGTTTGAGATGCCTGAAGCACCTTATTTAAAGAGAGAACTGCTAACTGTCACAGAAGTTTCTTGAAATGATTTATATTGTTTTTTCATCGAATATTTACCCTTTGTTTGGTAGTCGGTAGAAAACAGGTAACGTATATTGGGATAAGAACCAAAGGAAAAAAGGTGATGTCAGTCCATGCCGTTGGTGTATTGCTAGAGAAAATATACCTTTTTATATATAAGTATTGCAGACAACAATCAAAAGATGAAAGGAAGGACGGAAGAGGGAAAGAAGTCCAAACAAACTGTAGACTGTAATTTTAAGTCCTTGAACTTGCCCATGTGACAACTTGCACAAGAACAAGATTGTCCTTTGAGGAGATAGAAAAGTTGGAACATTCCTTGTCCTGCGGTGACAGAAACATTTCTGTTATCGCAGGACAAAGGAATTTACATTAATAAATAAGCGTACCCGAGATACACCAATAACTATTGCTTCCTCCTTCGGGAGCACCCTGTGGTATTTTTACGGTGATGCTGTGTTCACCCGCTTCCAGATCACCCAAATAGATGTATTCGGGATTGGTCACCGTACCCGGACACCAGTTGGAACGGCTCAAGTCGGAAGAACTCAGTCCATTGGAGAAATTACCCGAACAAGGATTCCAGTTACGATAAGTTCCACAATCATCCCGCCAAGGTACGAAAGAGATCACCTTTTCACCGTCCAAATAGAGAGTGTTCGGTTTCTGGTTGAACTCATCACCGCCTCCCCAACCGCCATGTCCCGTGGTGAGGTAGTACAGACGGGCGTTCTTGGCAGGCTCCTTCAAGGTGAATTTTACGATCAGAGAATCCTGACGCATGAAAATCGGATAAGGCTGTCCTGCCTGCTCCAGATAATTCACTGTATTGAACAGCGAAAGAGTATTATAAACTCGATGTTCTTCATCAGGATAATACTTCAGTTTCAACGACAGACGATGTCCTTTGGCATCCCAGTTGCCGATGTAAGCGCCAATCCAAGCTTCCCCTTCCAATTTTTCGGCCAGTGGAGTTACCTCCATTTTGTAAAGTACGGAATCCACCCAGTCCTGCCCCTTCACCTTATTATAATTGAACTTGCGCACACCGAAACCGGTGAAGAAACGCATCAACTCTAAAGGCACATCATACTCCGCTGTGGAAATCAGCCCGTGGTAGTCCGTATTTTCCGAGCGGAAAGAGGGAACTTTCTTCAAATCACGTATGGCATCAAGAAAAGACAGCTGCTTGCCTTCCGGTATCAGAAAGACAGAACCGGTGCGGTCGTAAGCATCACCGTCCGAGTATTGGACAACTTCCGCAAAGACGGTACGATTCTTCACATAGTCGGGCAGCTTCACTTTCTTCAACAGGATGGTGCCGCCTCCGGCACTGTATTGTACGCCATCCTCCAGTACTTCGGGCAATTTAGCGTTGTTGAAGCAGATGCTCTGCTGGTCGAAGACCGGAATTGTGATAACTCCGCTTTGGTTGATGGTATATTGGTAGTCGGCCGCATCCATGCTTTCCCCCCACGACTGTGGCAACACATCCTTTCCTTTCTTCAGCGGGGTAATATGGGTGGCTTCCTGAATCATGTCACCGTTTCGCACGACTCTCAGTACCAATCCGTCAGGTACACCCACATTGGCTTGCGGAGTACCACGAAAAGGGATGTCGTTGGTATACCACACCTCGATGGTGTTGGAATTGATGGATGTGCGCAAAATTTTGCAGTTCATCCCTAAGTGTTTTCCTTCGCCCGTTTGCGTGAAACCTTTGCCGAATTCGAAGGGAGTGACCGCAGATATCACTTGTCCGTTAGGTAGTTCAGCCCTGCGGTATGCCTGCCGGGTGGTGTAGTCGATGTAACTGCCGGTTACAGGTGTCTTGTCTTCCGGGCGGGGATTGGGACGGTCGTTTTGCTCCGGCCATACGTTGGTCAATGATACGCGGTCACCGGACACGGTCATCAACAGATGTCCCGGCCGGGCTTTCCCTTTGTAATTCGATTGATAGGTCACCTCGATACCTTGTGCATTCTTCACTTTTCCAGGGTAGTTCTGCGCGCAGACCGTCCCGGTGCTAAGCAGGAAGCACAAGCCGATTCCTACGTTTTTCAAGATGGTTCTTTTCATTTTTTCTTATTTTAAAGTATGATATAACAATTCGTTTTACATGAAACACAAAATTCTCCCTTCACCCTATCCGGCTCGTTACCAGCGATCTGCCGTGTAGGAACGTCCGTAATGCCCTTTAACCGGTATGTAGGCAGTGGCATTTTTGTAGCCCTCGCGTTGTAATGACGGATGGGCTCCTTGGGTCAGTGCCTGTAGGCGGCGGTATGCGGTAGAACGGGTCATTCCGCAGACCTGCTGCATCCGGGCGCAGGTGATACTGCGATGATCTTTAAAATATTCACTCAGCAGCCCGTCCACTTCGATAGGCGACAAGTCCACCGTGTGCACCTTGTATCGTTCTCTTACAAAATGTGCCCGGCTTATAATACTCTTCTTGAAACTTTTCTCAGGCTGGAAGTTGACTCCTGTTATCTGTACTGTGCCACGGGTCATCTTCTTAGGATTTTCACTTTCTGTGGAGCCGATACTGACAGAGAAATACCCTAATCCGTTGATATGGATTCGTTTGCCGTCACCTAATTTCTCGGACAGAATATCTATCAGTCCCTCTACCACTGCCGCCCAGTCCGAACGGCTTACTGAAGTATAAAGCGTAGCCTCGTGTATCAAGTCCTTCGAGTGGATGGTCTGCTTGTTGGTGTTTCTCACATGGTATTTTTTCTTTTCCCCGTCATTTGCCGGAGATTCATAGATATCAAATTTAATGTCTGACATAATGTACTATGTATTTGTTTTATTTATAGGATGTTATCGTGCAAACTTACAGAACATTCTGTTGCTTCACCTTAGTGAAGCGGCAGTTTCACCCGTGTGGCAATGGCTCTTCACTAAAGTGAGTAGGCAACTTCACGTCAGTGAGAACCCAGATTCTTCCGGACGAAGGTACGGATTCTTTCGTCCTCTTGCAAAGATTCTACCATAAATGTTTCACACGTTGGATTTATTTTAATTTGTCGGGCAAAGTTCTTGCAAAACCCTGTTTTGCAGAACTATCTTCACACCTCAAATCAATAAAAAAACAGATTTAATGGAAAAAGAAAAAGACTCAAAACTGAAACAAGCCATGAAAGGGCTTGATTCGTTCCTCACCACTCATTATTCCTTTCGTTACAACCAAATAACAGAACAATGCGAATTTCATGACAAGCACAAGTTCGATAAATACCGTGTGGTGGATGAGCGAGAATTCAACACATTGGTTATTAATGCAATAGAGGAAGGCGTGAACTGTATGGACCGTGATATGCGCCGTTATCTGGGTTCGTCACGCATTCCTTCTTTTCACCCCGTGACAGCCTATTTGGAACATCTGCCACACTGGGACGGGCACGACAGAGTAAGCGAGCTGGCACGCTCGGTAAGCGATGAAACGCAATGGGTGGAGGTGTTTCATATCTGGATGCTGGGCATGGTGATGCAATGGAGCGGTAAAAACCGGATGCATGGCAACTGCCTGATTCCCATTTTGGTTAATCCCCTTCAGGGCCTGAAGAAGTCTACCTTTTGCCGGTCGCTCCTTCCACCAGCGTTACGTGGATATTATACCGATGACTTCGATGTGACCCGCGAGGGGGATACCCTGCGCAAAATGCGCTCTTTGGCTCTTATCAATATAGACGAATTCAATCGGATGGAAGAAGGTAAACTGGCACGGTTGAAGAATCTAGTCCAAATGAGCGGTCTTAGTATGCGCCGTCCGTTTCAAAGCAGCTATAGCCAGCAACCGCGCCTTAGTTCATTTATTGGCACTTCCAATTTTTGCGATCTGCTGACCGATTCTTCCGGTAACCGCCGTTTTTATCCGGTGATGACCAAAGGGAGTATCCGTTTGCCTCGCATCAATTATAAACAACTTTATGCTCAGTTAAGAGATGAACTAAAACATAACCGCCGCTATTGGCTCTCACCCAAAGAAGAACAGGCTGTCAGCTTGCGTAATGACGCATTTTTGCGCCGTCCCATAGAGGAAAGCCTCTTTTATAGCTGCTTCAGTCTGCCCCGGGATGGGGAGAAGTTTCAAAGATGGACTATCGGCCAGATTTATGAAGTGATGAAAAAGGCCAGTCCTGAAACCATGCGTGATGTCAAGATGAGAGCCTTCGGAAAACATTTGGCTCTGATGGGAGTGAAGAAATTACATACCCGCTATGGCGACCAGTATCTGCTGAACCGGCTCTAACTGATAAACCATTTCGAGGAAATACTGAAAGTTCTGTCACCATATAATATTGAAGTCCAGCGATATGTGGTGACAGAATAAAAAGTATTACAATACAATATTTATTAATCCTATCCTAATTTAAATTTGACTATGGTAACGGGATGGTAGCTAGTAGAAAACTGGTAGAAATCGCAAATTTATTTCCTGTTTGTAAATTCAAGGACAAAGATCATCTTAAAATTACCAAAGTACATATACTCTGATTATCAGATATATAGCTGCAAGAGTAGTTCTGAAGGAACTAAGGAAACGGAATTACTTGATTTTCAATAAACTTTAAAAAAAATCACAGCTATGTTAAAACGACTAAAATCAGTCAGTATGTTGCTGTTCCTAATGGGTGCCTCTACCGGAGCAGCATACGCGGTCGCCAATCCCGGCGTTGCCGATGTGAAAATCACACAACAAAATGGAGCTTGTACAGGAGTTGTAGTAGACGCTACAGGTGAAACCGTTATCGGTGCGTCTGTAGTAGTGAAAGGTACGACTAATGGTACGATAACCGGACTTGATGGCGACTTCTCTTTATCCAATGTGAAAAAAGGGGATATCATTCAAATTTCATTTGTAGGTTATCAAACAGTAGAGATTCCTTGGGATGGACAACCCATGAATGTAACTTTACAGGATGACACACAAACATTGGGCGAAGTTGTAGTGACTGCTCTTGGTATCAAACGTGAGAAAAAAGCACTGGGTTATGCCATGCAGGAGGTAAAAGGTGACGCGTTACTTGAAGCTCGTGAAACGAACCTCGCAAATGCTTTGACAGGTAAAGTTTCAGGTGTCCAGATTATCCGTTCAAGTAATGGTCCTGGCGGTTCTTCCAAAATCCAGCTTCGTGGTGCGAATTCTGTAACAGGTTTGAACCAGCCGTTAATTGTTGTCGATGGTGTGCCAATGGATAACTTTACAGGAGCAAGTAATAATGATATTGATAACCCGACATTGGATATGGGTAATGGACTTTCAGATATTAATGCTGAAGATATTGAGTCCATGTCTGTGTTGAAAGGTGCGTCAGCTGCTGCACTTTATGGTTCTCGTGCCGGTAATGGTGTTATTTTGATTACAACTAAAAAAGGAACAAAGCGTGAAGGTTTGGGTATCACTATCTCTGGTTCAGTTTCCGCTGAGACAACATTTATGCTCCCTAAACGCCAAAAAGCCTTTGGACAAGGTGAGAATGGCGTGTTCGACTCAACTAACGGCTATAGCTGGGGTCCTGAAGTAACAGGGCAAAGCTATACAAAATGGGATGGTACAACTGCAAATATGCAAATCTTTGATAACGTAAAAAATTTCTTTGATACAGGTGTGAACTTATCAGAAAGCATATCATTCCAGCAGCAGTATGATAAAACATCCATTTACACCTCATTGAATCGTATGGATGACTCCAGCATGATACCGGGTGCTAACTTAAGCCGTACAAACTTAACTTTGCGTGCATCTTCTACTTTTGGTAAAGATGATCGTTGGAGCATTGATGCAAAAGTACAATACATCAATACCCTCGCAGAAAACCGCCCTATCAGTGGTGCACGTGGGAATAATGCATTTTATACTATTTTCAATATGCCTACGACTATTGACATCCGTGACTTTTCCAGCCCTGTCAAAGACGAATTCGGCGAAATGATCTGGTGGAGTAAAGGGGGTATCAACCCTTATTGGTCTAAAGATTATAATCCCAATAAAGACAGTCGCAATCGTTTCCTGATGAACGGATCATTGAAGTACAAATTTACAGATTGGCTGGATGCTGAAATCAAAGCCGGTAGTGATATGTATTTCACTGAGGGTGAAGAGAAATTGTATGCAGGAAGTCCTACTAATAATAAGAACAGCCGTTACAGCACTAGTGAGAAAAAGTTCTTCGAAAATAATTTCAGCTTTTTGATCAGTGGCCATAAAGATGAATTGTTTGGAAAATTTGGTGGTAATTTCTCTTTTGGTGGTAACTTAATGGAAAGAAAATCTACAGGTTTGGATAATGCTATGGGAAAATTGACTGCTCCCGATTTATTCTCTTTAGCCAATGGTGACAAAAAAGATTTGTCAATAACCGAAACCTATATTCATAAAAAAATCAATTCTTTGTATGGAACTCTTGGGATCAACTATAATGGTTGGGCATTCTTGGATGCAACTTTCCGTAATGACTGGTCATCAGCTTTGAATAAAGAAAACCGTTCATTCTTCTATCCGTCTGTTTCATTGTCATGGGTGATCAGTGATATGGTGGGTAAAGTAGGCAAAGGCATGCCCGAATGGTTTACTTATGCTAAAGCACGTGCATCTTTTGCACAAGTAGGTAACGATATGGATGCATATCAGTTATATAATACATATAGTATTGGTTCAGACCCTAATGGCAATACAACTGCCGGACAAGGAAAAACCAAATACGATGCAGATGTACGCAGCGAGTTGATTACTTCTTGGGAAGCCGGTGCTGAATTGAAATTCTTCAATAACCGTTTAGGAGTTGACTTTGCATGGTACAAGACAAACGCAAAACGCCAGTTAATGAATATTCCTTTAAATAACCTTTCCGGTTATGATAACATGAAAGTAAATGCAGGTAACATTCAAAATACCGGTATTGAAATCATGTTGAATGCACGCCCTATCGAAACAGCTCAATTTAGTTGGGATACTCAGTTGAACTTCTCTCAGAACAAGAGTAAGATTATTGAATTATTACCGGGAAAACCAGGTATGCAGTATGCTTTAGGAGGTTCTGACGCATTACAGGTTTATGCAGTTGCGGGAGGTGCTTATGGTGAAATCTGGGGTACCAAATATCAACGAGTAGAAGAAGGAGAATTTAAAGGACAATTATTACTCAATGAATCAGGACTGCCACAGGCCACTAGTGACAAGCATAAGATTGGTGAACAACAGCCTGACTTCCTATTAGGATGGACAAATACATTTAATTATAAAAACTTCACACTTAGTTTCCTGATTGACGGACGTTTTGGTGGCGATATTTTCTCATTCACCAATATGAACTTGCAACGTAGTGGTATTGCCGAATGTACTGCTCCAGGCGGTAAACGTGAGGATATCGTTGTAGCGGGAGTTATCAAAGATGGCAACGGTTATAAGGTAAATGATCAAAGTGTTTCTTTAGAACGTTATTACAAAGCTTTGGCTACAGGCCGCGCCGGTATTTCGGAAGCTTATATTTATGATGCTACCAACATCCGTTTGCGTAACATCGCCTTGAGTTATCGTTTCCCGTCATCTATGTTGAAAAAGACTCCGTTCCAACAGGTTAAGCTTGGTTTCACCGTGAATAATGTATGGATGATTTCAAGCCATTTGGACGGCATTGATCCGGAATCAGTATATGCTACAAGTACTAATGCAACAGGTTTGGAGAACTCGTCAGCTCCGACATCACGTTCTTACCTGTTTAATGTAACTCTTGGTTTCTAATCATAAAAAAGAAAAAGAACAATGAAAACAATGAATAAATTATTTTTGGGGCTTGGCTTTTGCGCCGGATTAGTTTCCTGCTCTGACTTTGATGAAGTCAATACCAATCCCACAGCCGCCGGTGAGGAATATGTAAAACCTCAATATGCATTGAATAATTCTATAGGACAGGCACAGATGAATCCCGGTACCGCAGAACGTGTAGTAGTCTATAATTGGGCTAGTGCTGCCAGAATTTGTGGAGAAATGAGTTTTCTGAACGTAGGCCGCTATAGTGATGACTACACATCTGCTTATTATTATCCTGATCTCAGTTCCAGTATTAAAAATGCTACGTTGGCTATTACAGCAGTAGAGAACCAGCTCGAAGCGGCCACTACCACTGCACATGAAAAAGAATTTTTCCCGAACGTAAAGCAGTTTGCCCGTATCTGGCGTGCCTATCTTATCAGTGAGTTTGTCGATAATTTCGGACCTTATCCTATTGAAAGTTTCCTAGGGGAAAATCCTGTTTTCAACTCAGAGAAAGATGATTATGAATTCATTTTAAAGGATTTGAAAGAAGCCGCAGCAGCTATCAACACCTCTGTCCTGCCTGTTGAGGCAGAAGGTAAATGCGACCCGTTTGACAATGTAAAATATGATCCTGTGAAGTGGCAGAAATATGCAAATTCACTCCGTATGCGTCTGGCCATGCGTTTATCAAACATCGACAAGGCAACTGCACAGGCCGAATTTGAGGATGCAGCCAAAGGTAACAAGATTTTAACGGCTGATGATATGTTTGCAGTAAAAGAAAATGATGGATGGGATGTCTTTTCCGGAGTATATACCCGTTCATTTGACGATCAGGTTCTTTCTTCAACAGTTGCCAATCTTCTGACTAATTTAGGTGGTATTAAAGTAACAGAACAACGTTCCGATTTGGCTAGTTATGTTAAACCAGCTAATTATTTAGGTATTAAATATGACAGACATTATGTTGCTAATACAGATAATCCTACTAAACAATATTGGCTGGATGGTATGCCGGAAAATCTTGATCCGCGTGCATTAAAGATATTCTGTTTACCTGATGATGAAAATGCTGAGAACTACATAGATAAATATAATGATAGAACAGCTAAAGATTTCGTTCTTTACACAGTAGACGAAAACGGGAATCCGATTCCTAATAAGGATAATCCTGGGGAAATAAAGATTGATGCAACTCGTTGTTGGAATGGTTATCCCGCTGGTTCGCGCGGTGGATGGTCGCCAACCTTGGCTTATAACCAACTGGTGACAAATGGATATGGCCCCGGCTGTACTCTTCCAATGTTGGGTAAAGACTATTGTCAGGGCAAATCTCGCATATTCTTTGCAGCATGGGAAACTTATTTCTTGTTAGCAGAAGCTTCATTGTATGGTTGGAACACTGGAACAACAGCAAAAGAAGCCTATGAGAACGGTATTAAAGCTAGTTTTGAATACTTTGGTGTTAGCGAATATGTGAATGATTATCTGAATTCCACCAACTACAATCGTGTAGGTACTTCAGTCAAATTTGATCATACCACTGAACCTACTGCTGAACAAATGACTTATGTGGATGGATACAGCAAGGAACAGAAGACTGTTACTTATGAATATCCTACAGCTTCTAAAACGTTATATGGAAAAGCATTGAATGACCACCTGACTAAAATTATCACTCAAAAATTCATTGCACAAACTCCGTATTTGGTATTGGAAATGTGGTCGGATTTCCGCCGTTTGGGATTACCATTCTTTGAGATTCCTGCAAACGAAAGTTCAATGACCGGTTCAGACATGGTCAATGCCTGGAATCCTAATTCTTGGAAAGACGGACAGAAATGGGAATTTTATCCACAGCGTATGCGATATCCTTCCAGCCTGGAGAATGCAGACCCCGAAGGCTATAAACAAGCTGTAGAGTTATTAGGAGGCTCAGATAATATCATCACTCCCTTATGGTGGACCGGACGTTAATGTCTTAACCTAGGACATTCATAGAATAATATAAGAAAATAAACATATGAAAAGAAATCATTTTTTCAACGTAATGGCTGTTTGTGCGGCCTTGTCGTTCGTCGCTTGTTCTGGACAGAAGGAGACTAGCGAACAAGTTGAGGAAGAAACTGTTCAACTTGTGAAAATTGCTAAGGTTATGGAGCAGGCTGTTCCGCAGGTCGTTTCATATACAGCTACGGTAGAACCCTATAAGCGTAATTCGATTAGTTCGTCTGTTCCCAATCGTATCAAAAAAATATATGTAGAAGTCGGTGATAAAGTCTATGCCGGACAAAAATTAGTAGATTTGGATCAAGCCAATTTAGCTCAGCAGAAGTTACAGTTGGACAATTTGGAGTTGGAGTATAACCGTGTAAAGGAGCTTTTTGCCGTAGGCGG
>ENA-OPDA01001829-OPDA01001829.1-human-gut-metagenome-genome-assembly--contig:-NODE-1829-length-13377-cov-2.317070_pt1 | contig 13377 bp, 10 predicted proteins | sample MGYA00241253_ERZ501486 | MGnify/ENA primary metagenome ERZ501486 (study PRJEB25962, sample SAMEA2042510) | human gut metagenome | biome: human gut; feature: human-associated habitat; material: faeces... | reverse complement strand
ACAGAATTATTAGAGATAATGAAAATGGATATAAAGCGATGTGAGGTGTTATCCGGCAAATTAAACGCTGCTTCATTCGTCAGATTAAAACAGGTATATTTCAATGTTTGAAGATGTCATAAGGCAAAATATTTTCGGGCATTCCGTCATGGTATTTTATGCAGAAGAACCATCATGCAGATTACATGATGGTTCCAGAGTTAACCGAGCTCACAGTCATTGATAGCCTGCATGACTGCATCGGCGGTTATGATATTTAAGTTTGCGCTGTTTCCAACTAAAAGGCTTGCGTTGCATAGCTTGTTGATCATACGTGGAGTACCATTGGCTGCATTCAGGATTGCTTCAAGGGCATTCTCCTCAAATACAGTCTGGGTACAGCCAGCACCTTTGAGTTTGGCATTTATATAGGAATGTTCTTCTGCTTTTGTCATGCCCTCAAGGTTATAATTCATGACAATCCTCTGGCGAAAAGGTTCATGGATGCTCAAACGAAGGGTGCTGTTGAGCTGGGGTAAACCGGAAAGCAGAATGACAGCCCTGTCCCTGGAATCCATTTCAAAGTTGAACAGCATCTTCAGGTCGTTGAGCACAGCATTTCCGATGTAATTCGCCTCATCGATGATAATGACCGGTGTCTGACGTTTTTCAAGGACAGACCGGGTAATTTCTTCCTGTATGATCCGAAAGTTGTCTGTTTTTCGAAAAGCGGGCTGTGCACCAAGCTGTAATGCAAGGTTACGGTAAAAATCATTCACAGTCAGGGTGGAAAGGCTGGAATAGACGACCTTATAAAGGGAAGAGTTAAGCCCGGAAGCCCAGCTGCGGACGGCAGTAGTCTTGCCTCTTCCAGCGCTTCCGGTAAGAAGTCCGAAGCCTTTTGTTGCAAGCAGGTAGTTAAGGCGGAATATGGTTTCCTTGTATTCCTGCGTTTCAACAAGGACTTCTTTTGAGTTTTTTAAGAACGGGTTGAACTCCAGCCCATATCTTGCTGTGTAATCCATGGTTAATCGTCTCCTTTGCATAAGCGTACTTTTTCACGTTTGATTTCGGCATTCTCTGTCTTGTTGAGAAGGCGGATGGGAGTCAATGCCCCACCAGTCTCCACGATGAAAATTTCCTTCATATCAGGGGAATAGCGAAGACGGATGCGCTGGCGTGCAAACCGGTAATCCACTTCGTATTCAATCTGGTCGATGACGATGACACTGTCAGCAGAGACGCGACGCTCGATTTCCAGAAGAAAGTCTTTGGCGATGTCGTCATCGGAAAGGCGGCGGATCTGTTTCGGTTCTTTAAAGAACCTGTCCTGCGGCGACATTCCATGAAGGGAGGAATGAGGGGACTGGTTATACTGCTGTACAAATGCAAACAGGCTGCCACGCAGCTGATCAAGGGAATGAAAATCCCGCATATCAAGAGAAGCCATCCACTGGTCTTTCATGGTGCGGAACCAGCGTTCAATCTTGGCTTTGCCGGTAGGGGTGTAAGGCTGGCAGTAGCTGAGTGTGGAGCCAATCCTTGCGGCGAGCAGTTCCATCTGTTTGTTTTTATAAGACTTGCCGTTATCGAAGTTGAATACCTTCGGGCGCCCGTACTTGGCAACCGCTGATTTCATAACGGATAAAAGATTGATGAAGTTATCATTATAAAAGACATCAATCCCGGTGATGAACCTGCTGGCATCATCAATGAGTGCGATGATATAAACACGGTGCTTTTTGCCGCTCTCATCGGTAAGGCGGGGACCGACACTGCTGTCTCCACACCAGACCTCATTGATATGCGGACGTTCATAACGCCTCATATCCTTGTTCGGAGTCTGCCTAAGTTCGTTCTGCAACTGATTTACAAAGCGGCAGACGGTAGATTCTGACACCTGTCCGTGAATCACGGAACCATCTGATTTCAGCTGTCTGTAGATGACTGCTGCGGACATGCGGGGATAGTTGGACTTGAAGTAGCGGATTCTTTCCTGAAGTTCATCATCCAGCTTCCTGCTCATACCTGCATCGGAACGACCTTTCGGAATGAGACCATCAAATCCGTGCTTCTGGTAGTTCAGATACCATTTTTCGATGGTAGCGGGGGCATAATTGTGAAGTTTTCCATCAGGTCCGAGAATTCCTTTTGCAGAGATTTCCGTGTAAAAAGCAGACTTGCTGGGATAGTTTTCATCAAGACCTGCGATAAGCGGAGCAATCGTTCTGTACCGCATCAGAGCGATTTCCTGTTGTTTTTCCTGTTTCATAGTGTTAAACCTCCTTTTTCACAAGGATACTGGAAAGTATGAAGGCTGTCGTGTAAGGTTATGTGGGTGGAACAAAAAGTATGTTCCTGGTGGTTTTAATCTGCATGAACTGCCTGGAAAAGTGTGAGAAACATCCGGAAACCAGCCTGGACAAATCTGTCAAACAGAGGGATACCGCCCGTAACCGTTCGCACCAGTGGAGACGGTAGTTCCTGAGAATGGATTTCAGGTTGTTTTCATCAACGCAGACCCGTCCGTCCAATAGAGAGGCAAAGCCAGTCTGATGCTCAGCGGCAATAATCGTGTTGACGTATAGCTGGAGAGGAATCTGGAAATAGGGAACCATGGAGGGAAGAAGGAGAGCATGTGTATGACCACACTCTTTACAGTATATCCGGATCACAGAGAGCGTAATTAGCGTATCAGCGAGCTGGATGCTGCGTTTGTAAACGCCATGATGGATCAGGCACCCTGAATGTCCGCAAGTGCATGGAATAAGTGCCAGATCAAGAGAATTTATCGTATTATTATAAAAATCCTGAGAAATATGGTTGTAGTTTTCTGTTTCAACTGTTATCATAATCGTGTGCATAGTGAGGCGTAGCCAGTACTATGTGTTGGTTGAAAGCAGAAGTCAAACTTTGGTCGGGGAGATTTCTGCTTTTTTATTTTCGAGCTACAAGGAAATATGATAACACAAGAAGTCTCAGGATAAAACAATCTGATGGAAAATACGTCAGATTTGGTTATGCTGAGACTTCTTTCAAGTTGCTTGAAAAACAGAGAATGAGTTTGCTAGAGAGTGCTTGATAATAATATTGGAACCGCTGCTGAGAGAACTGTGTGAGATGGTGGAAGGCCAGCAGGAGTCTGAAGCGGTAGAAGAACTGAATAAAGAGATAAACGATTTGAACGAGCAGAGGCTGATCCTGAGTCAGGTAATGAGGAAAGGATATATGGACTCTGCTCTTTTTTACGAAAAAAACAATGATATTGGTCTCAGGCTGCTGGACTGTAAACGAAGAAAGGCATTACTTCACAGCAAACGGCCGGGGATAAAAGAGATTGCAAGCACAGAACGGCTTATCCGGCTGCTTCAGGACGAAGGGGGGGCTGCTGGAAGAGTTCCGGGATGATTTGTTCAATCTGATGGTAAAGGAAATCCATATCACAAAGGAGCGAGAGATTGTTTTTTACATACAGAATGGACTGACCTTTATAGAAAAGGAAGGAGGAAAAGCGGATGCAGTGGCATACTCCAATCGGATATGAGATTTCAGACGGGAAGATCGTGATAAACGAAGAACACAGCAAAACAGTGAAATGGATTTTTCAGGAATATGACAGCGGGATATCTACCGGCAGGATTGCGCAGGTGTTGATTGACAGAAAGATACCGAATTCCCATGACAGGGTAGCCTGGACCCATGTGGCAGTTGGAAAAATCCTGGAAAATCATAATTACCTGGGGACAAAGTATTATCCGCAGATCATTGAACAGGATTTGTTTGAACGGATCCAGAAACGGAGAGCGCATAGGAAGGTGCAGTATGGTCATGGCAAATATAGAAAACTGCAGCCGGAAAAGCTGCTTTTCAGTGGAGTGCTGGTGTGCGGCACATGCGGTGCGGACTATCATCATTACATGCCGCCGAAAGAGAAGAAGGTGGAACCTAAGTGGAAATGCAAAAATTATATCCAACAAAACCGGCTGTTCTGCGCCGGAGGATTCATCACAGACGAGCAGGTAAAACAGGTATGTGTGGATGCAATCAATCAGATTATGAAAAAGCCCAAGCTGATCAAAGTAGCTCCGAAAGAAAAGAAGGTGAGTGCCGATTATCGGAGACTGGAGCGTCAGGTGAAGCAGGTAAAAGCGGAGGGCGCGGATAACTTGATGGAGCTTCTGCTTGAAAGAGCAGCAGAGCGTTACCAGACGCTGGAAATTCAGGATGAGGAGCTGCAGACGGAAAAGATGAAAGAGGCACTGAAGGGCATATCTGAAAGAATTCGATGAGGAACTGTACCGGGAACTGATTCAGCAGATTGTGGTATATAAAGATAATTCAACAAAAGTGTTTTTCTCCAATGGAAGCAGTGTTACAGTTTATTATGGTCCCACAGCGGATCGGAAAGGAGAGAAAAATGGCGATGACAGCTAAGAAAATAGCCATTATACCGGCGAAGCAGGATATGACCGTGCAACTCCGTTGGTGGAAAAGCGCCTGCGTATCGCGGCATACTGCAGGGTCAGTACAGACCTTGATGAACAGGATGGCAGCTATGAAGCACAGGTAGAGCATTATTCGGAAAAGATCAAACGGACGGACAGCTGGACTCTGGCAGGTATTTATGCCGATGACGGGAAAAGCGGCACGAATACGAAGAAACGGTCGGATTTCAATGCGATGATAAAGGATGCGCTGGATGGAAAAATCGACATCATCATCACAAAGTCAGTCAGCCGGTTTGCAAGAAACACCGTAGACTCCCTGATGACGATCCGGAAGCTGAAAGAGAAAAATATCGCGGTAATCTTTGAAAAAGAAAATATCAATACGCTGGACGGCACCGGAGAAATCCTGATTACAATCCTGAGCAGTCTGGCCCAGGAAGAGAGCCGTAACATCAGTGAGAACGTAAAATGGGGGATTGTACGGCGCTTTGAAAAGGGCAAGGTCATGGTCAACCATAATAAATTTATGGGCTACACAAAGAACTCGGAAGGCGAGCTGGTCATTGTCCCGGAAGAAGTGGAAGTAGTAAAACTGGTATTCCGGCTTTACCTTGAGGGCTTATCTGCTGAGAAGATTGCAAGATATCTGGGAGCACAGGGAATCAAAACAGCAACAGGACTGGATAAATGGGAAGAAACGGTGGTCCGCCGGATGCTGTCCAATGAAAAGTATATGGGAGATGCCCTGCTGCAGAAAACATATACAGTAGACTTCCTGACAAAACGGAAGGTGATGAATAATGGAATTGTCCCTCAGTATTATGTCGAGGATGACCATGAAGCGATTATCTCCAAGGAGCTTTTTTATCAGGTGCAGGAAGAAATAGCACGCCGTGCATCTATGTGGAAGCCCGCAGTATCCAGAAAGAAAAACCAGCAAAGCAAATATTCATCCATGTATGCACTAACGGGAATTGTCATCTGTGGGGAATGCGACCGGGATTACCGTCGTGTCACCTGGTCGAGAAATGAGAAGAAGAAAATCGTCTGGCGCTGCACCAACCGATTGGAGAATGGCACGAAAAAATGCAAGGATTTCCCCACACTGGAAGAGGAGGCATTACATAATGCCATCATGGAGGCCATGCAGAAAATTACAGGCGATAATGGAGATTTTGTAGATGCTTTCCGGCAGAATGTCATCCGGGTAATCGGCAGCTATAAAAAAGGACCGGACGAGTATGATGAGAAAATCAAAAAGAAACAGGATGAAATGGTTGCCCTTGTTATGGAAAATGCCAAACAGGGGGCATACACAGATGAATTCGATGAACGGTATCGAAAGATTTCAGATGAAATCAATGAGCTGAAGGAAGCACAGAAAAAGGAGAACGTGTCGCGACGGCTTGCGGAAAATTATGAACAGCGGGTCAATGAGATGGACCGGTTCCTGAACCATACCTCCTGCCAGCTTGTGGAATATGACGATGGTCTTGTACGGATGCTGATCAGCCAAATAAAGGTGATTTCAAAGGAGCGGCTGATGATACAGTTTAAATCGGGTATCGTGATGGAGCAGGAAATCAGAGAAATGTAAGAGGGGACGGAGATGACAACTGAATAAAGATAAGTTAATAAGTTATTCCTGCCGACTTGTGACAAGAATAAAGTGCCTGGAGTGGCTGCCGGGCATTTTATTGTTGGCGTAAGCGAATAAAGAAAATAGATTACAGTTTTAGGATTTAATAGAATTAAAATTAAACATATCGAAAAAACGTGCAAAATCGAGGCTTTATGGATAGAAAAGTGAGCTGAAATATGGTAGAATATCACAATAGTTGTTGATTGTAATATTTTTCTGTAGGGGAAAATAATGGTATTGATACACGAAACGATAGCATCTTACATGAGATGTTTTACGGTGTAGATGGGGAATGCGCAGATGAACAGAGAATATAGAAGAAAATATTTATTTGATTTTGCCAAAGAGAAAATAACTTATAAAAATAAGTTTTATAAAATAGTCTTCTTCTCAGAGGAAGACGATATATCAAGAATTTTGCGAACGGTTGATAACAACATATCTATGAAGAAACGTATGGATAAGATATTATTTCCGCAGAGCATTCAAGATATGTGTAGTAAAAAATTAGTATTAAATTCTGATATTCAAATTGACTTTTTAAGAAAGTATTATATGTCAATTTTTAATAAATATATTTATAAAATCGAAAAATATGTGGAGTTAAAGACTGAATTTGAAAAGCACCTTTTTTTGCAGGAATATGAGTTGGCATTAAATGTTTTAACAGAAATAGAAGCAGAAGTAGGACTGTCGGTATGGAGTATATCAAAAAAGATGCTTCTGTACGAAAAAATCTATGGATTAGAGAAAAATAAAAAGTACTTGGATGAAATTCAAACTCAGGCTAGTGATAATATTATGTTAAATACATTGTTTGAACTAGAAAGTTATTTCGCAGAAGAAAACACCAGCTATACATCCTTTAAGAAAAAAATAGATAGTTATAACGAAGACCTTCAGGATAATGAGATTATTCGAAAATATATTAACTTTAAATTCAATGTGGAAAGGGAATTTGATATTGAAGAAATTGAAATTGCCCTTATGTTTGATTCGCAATTTTCCATCATAGATATGTATGAATCATTTGTCATATCGGATCAGATGAGATTTGTAGAAGGTGAAGTAGATAATTATGAATTGAAGTTAGATGATTTTAGATTGGCGAATCTTTCTTTGATAACAAAGCCTAAACCAATTACGGGAGAACAACTGGAATATTATTCTTTGTTAGAGACATATACTAGTGGCAATTATAAAAATTATATAGAAGAGTGTAATAAATATCTGGAAAGAAGACCGCAGGATTTTCAGTGTATAATTTTATTGGTAAAATCATATATTTTCCTTAATGAAGAACCACATTTTGATGATGGGGTGTATCGCTGGTTGTATAATGCATATATGGTTAATGAATATGAAGCAGATGCAATACAAAAATTGTTTTCATATATAAAAGTTGTTAGAGGGACAAGCTGGGAATATAAAGTAATTGGGTTTATAGCAAGAAAAACATCTATGCAAAGTAGAAAAAGATTGAGTTTTATGTCGGCAATTAATGATATGTGTATTTCTCCTAATTTGATGAGTTTTAATTGTATATCAAATAGGGAAGCATTTTTGGAAATTTTTAAAAATGTGTGTCCGATAACCTATCAACTGTTTTTGTTTAAATATGGAATGGGAGAACTTTCAGATCAATTATCAGATAAGAATAGAAAATTACTTTTTGAAACGGATAGATATATACAGCAGGGGGATAATGTAAATGCGATAAAAACTCTTGATAAAATCAACAAGGATAATAATTACTTTTTAGAAAGAATCTTACGTCGACAAATAACTATTTTTGAAAATAGTGAAGATTATTTATCAGAGGTAAGATGTATTACAAATGCGATATTAAAAAATCATAATCTACAAAGAAGAATCGACATTCAAAGATCAAGTGATAATATTAGGCATCATTTAACTAAGGAAATTAAGAAAAATCTTAATTATGTGGTGTTTGTTTATTTAAGTATGCCTAGTGATTATAAGAAGCAAAGAATAGCGTATTCAAATTATATGGATTATAATAATTTTAAATCTATAAAAGATGTAATTGAACGAGAAGAAAAAGGGCCTGCGTTGGTTACATTTTTAGATAGGGTATGTATACAGCATCTTATAAAAAGAGATATTATTTTGAATCCGGAAGGAAACAGAGTAGAGGAAATCAGAATAGAAATACTTCAAAATTTAATTGTGTTAGACTCAGAGAATAAGAAGAAATATTATGCTGAGATTACTGCAATTACTAAGCAACGTAGTATTAAAGATCGAATTAAGCAGATTAATCAAAGTAGAGTTTTTGTAGATACGGAAAACATTAAAAAGGAGAATGAATTAGCATTAAGAGAAGATTTCAATAGATATTTATCTGTCAAGAACTTGGATGAAGAGTTAATGACATATGATATATATAGCACTGAATACATAAGCGATTTGAAAAAAATTGTCGATGATATTAATGATAAAATACGAAATAATGCTACATATTCTCAGAAAATGGTAATACTAAAAGGGATAATTACAACAATAACAGAAGAATTTTTATTTAATGAAAAATATGGATTAAATACCTTTCTGAGTTCTAGAATAAGGCATGGTTATTGTAAAAACCAATTAACGACAATTTTTCAAGAGTATAATTTGCTTTCCAAAAAAGAAAAAAATGATAGTAGTGAATATCTAATAAATGAATATTGGGATCATATTTTACCGGAAAATTCAAAGGGAAGCCGAAAAGTTAAAAAATGTTTGTCATTATTTACGGCCGATATTGAGAAAAAGGTAGATGAAATAAAAAAAGAATGGTTGAGTATAAGATATAAAGAAGAAAACAATGCCTTATTGGATTTTACTATGTGTGTCAATCAACTTCTTCTAATTGATATGGATAACATAATTGATTTTAATACTTTTTACGATCAGGTTATTGATCTTTTATGGCAGTATACGCTTAACTATTTTGTTGTTTTGAAAAAGAAAATACAGGAAGATCTTTTGAACTATTTCCAAGCAGAGTTAAATGCATTAGCATGCAGTGTTGGAAACATAAAGAATGAGGATGTAAGGGATGCTGTAAAATCGATTTCGAGTAGCATAAATTTATGCAAATCTCAAATTGGTGGAAAGACAATAGAGTTCGCGAATGTATTTGAAAAAAAAGATGTAACTTATTTGGATTTCACGATGGACGATTTAGTAGATACTTGTTTGGAAATTATTTCTCAGCTTAATGGTGGTATGGCAGAAATAAATTTGAAGAAAAATATTAGTGATACTAATCTATACAAAGGTGAAAATTTCCCTTATTTCGTAGATGCTGTGAATATTATGATAAACAATGCATTAGAGCATTCGGGAATATCAGATTATTCGAAGTTAGAAATTGATATTGATGTAAATAAAGTGTGTGATGAAGCTGTATTAGAGGAATTAAAAGATGAATTCGAAAAAAAGAGAATTAAAGTAGATGATCTCGGATTCTTAGAATTATCTATTTCCAATACACTTAGCGAGGATATAGATATAAATGTATTAAGGGATAAGGTAGGGGTGATTTTTGCAAATACAAAAAATACAGAAACTGTAAAAAAATATTCACAGAGTGAGGGCGGAACCGGACTTTATAAGTTGTATAAAACGTTTCAGTATAATATTGATGCTGCATACGCAATATGGTACCAAATTGAAGAAAATTTATTTGGCATTTCTGTCTTCATTGGAATTACCAATATCATGGCATAGAAAGGAGAGAGATGAAAGTTTTATTTGTTGAAGATGAAAATGTTAAGCAAAGCAATATAGTAACTTATTTAAAAGATGAGTTAGGTGTTGAAAATATTAGTGTTGTAAATTCTTTGATGGGAGGTATGCTAGCATTAAGAAATGGCAAGTTTGATATAGTTTTATTAGATATGAGTTTGCCACTTTATGATATAAATGGGGAAGATGAAGAACTAAATGAGTTTGAGGCATTTGGCGGTATTGAAATTTTAGATGAAATAGATAGGAAAGAACTGTCTGTAAAAGTATTGGTTATCACAGCTTTTGATGTGATTGAGGATGACACAAAAAAAATAAATCTTGAGCAACTTGATGACCAAATGAAAGAGAATTATTCAAATTATTATCTGGGCTGTATTCATTATGATGAATCATCATTAGAGTGGAAAACAGAACTGGAAAATTATTTGAAGAATATTTGAGGTACGATGAAATGAAGATACTATTAGTAGATGATGAAAGTAAGAAGTTGAAAAGACTACATTCAGTTATCAATACAATTGACGAGTTGGTTTCAGATTCAATAGAACATGTATTGGATTTGAAGTCAGCTAAAGATCAAATGAAAAGTATAAGATATGATTTGGTTGTGTTGGATTTGAAAATAGCTGAATGCATAGGGGAGGAAGATGACTCGGAAATCGCTGGGTTGGAATTTATTGATGAAATCTTAGAGACAGATTCGATATTGATACCTAAGGAAATAATTATTTTGACAGAGCATGATGCATTACAAGAAAAATGTAAGGAATTAGGAAAGAATCTAGAATTTCTGGTACTAAAATATGATGAACAGTCTGTAGAATGGGAAAATGTAATAAAAAATAAAATTCGATATGCTCTTAAATATGAGAAATCAATTGAGCGTTTTTCAGATGTTAAAAAAAGTGATGTTGCAATTATATGTGCGGTCAATAACGAAATGGAAGCTTTAAAATATGCATTCAAAGAGCATGATTTCCAACGAGTAAATTTTGATAGCGATACAACAGATTATTATCTTGCAAATATAGTGGCAAATGGTAAAAATATAAAAGTGGTATATGCACAACAAAGAGAAATGGGAATGGCTGCAGCTTCAACATTATCACTAAATATAATACATCATTTTCATCCAAAGTATTTAATTATGGTTGGAATTGCGGCTGGTATAGGCTCAGGGAAAAATCTGGGGGATATAATAGTAGCTACTGAAGTTTGGAATTATTCAAATGGTAAATACATAACAGGGGAGAATGGGGAAGCTATTTTCTCACCAGATCCTAAGCATATTTTACTGGATTCAGGAATGGAGAGTATTTTAAGAAGAGATTACGCACAACAATTGTTTGGAATAAAGAGGGAGTTTAAAGGCCAAACAATTAGTCATGATTTGAATTTGGTGTTAGGGCCGTTAGCTTGTGGTGCGGCGGTGGTTGGTAATTCAAAAATTGTAGATGATATGATAATGCAGCATTCAAGAAAAACAGTGGGATTAGATATGGAATCATATGGTGTATTTTATGCTGCAAATTATGGTATTGATAATAGCGTAATACCTATTTGCCTGAAATCAATAAGCGATTTTGCGGATGAAAAAAAAGGTGATGATTTTCAGAAATATGCTTCTTATACAAGTTGTGAGTTTGCAAAATATCTTGTTTTAAATATTTTGGAGTATGATTGAGAAGTAAAGATATCGAGAACATATATTTTCGAAAATTCGTGAGTTTATATTGTTATATTGACAGAAGACGTATGTGCTGTAATTATATTGATTCAAGCGTGGAGGAAAGCATGTTAGCAGATGAAATCAAAGCGGGGGAATCATCCAATATAGAATTTAAGGTAGAGGTACCTAAAAAGAGCGAAAAGTATATAAAAAGTGTTGTAGCTTTTGCTAATACAGCAGGTGGAAAGATTATTATTGGTGTTGATGATAAAAGTCATGAGATTGTGGGTGTTGATCCTAATGAGGTGTTTAAAATAATTGATGGAATAACAAATACAATTTCAGATATGTGTTACCCGCAAATTTTTCCTAATATTGGAGTTGATACGATTGAGGGGAAATGTGTTATTGTGGTAGAAATTTATCCGGGTGCAAATAGACCTTATTACATCAAAACACTTGGAAAAGAGTCAGGGACATTTATCAGAGTATCAGGAACATCAAGACCGGCAGATGACACAATAATTAAGGATTTGGATTTTCAGGGAACAAATCGTTCTTTTGACGAAATGGTCTGTGTTGAACAAAAGTATGATGCAGAACAGGCAGAAAAATTATGTGCTGCTATCAAAAAGTATATGGTAGATGCGGCAAAGACGAAAGCAGAAAAAGAAAAGGTTCGTGATGTAACAGTTCAAAATTTGATTAACTGGGGAGTAATCAAGAATTTGGAGGGAACGCTGGTTCCTACAAATGCTTTTGTAATGCTTACAAATAACCCGTTCCCATTTGTTAAAATACAGTGTGCATTATTCAAAGGTGTTGAAAGAGTTGTTTTTATTGATAAAAGAGATTTTGAAGGACCGCTTTATGAACAAATTGAAGAAGCTTACAAATTCGTTTTGAAACATATTAATCTGGGAGCAGAAATAAATGGATTGGTCAGAACGGATTCGTATGAATTGCCTACAGAAGCAATTAGGGAAGCAATCGTAAATGCTACGACACATCGAAATTTTTTGGACAGGGCATGTGTGCAGGTCGCAGTTTATGATGACAGAGTTGAAATTACTTCGCCAGGAATGTTGTGTGGAGGTTTGACGATAGAACAGATAAAAGAAGGCGGCTCTAAAATTCGCAATCGCTGTATTGCTGAAGTATTTAGCAGAATGAGAATTATTGAAAGCTGGGGAACTGGTGTAAAGAGAATGTTTAGTTCCTGTCGGGAATATGGAATCAAGGAACCGGAATTAAAAGAAATTGGAGATAGTTTTAGAGTGAACTTATACAGACCGTCGTATAGTGAAGTTCACCAAAGTTCACCAAAAAGTTCACCAAAAAGTTCACCAATGAAATTGAATGCAACACAACAGAAAATCGTAAATATGATTGCAGATAATTCAAAGATAACACAAACTGTGATGGCAGAACGATTAGGAATTACAGCAAGAGCAGTTAAGAAAAATATAAAAGAACTGGCAGAAATGAATGTGTTAGAGAGGGTTGGAACAGCACGAAGTGGCTATTGGAATTTAAAAATGTAAGGAAAAATCTCATGAAGTATGAGAACAATAGGTAGATCTTTGTGTGTTTTGGCAAAGTAGAACCAGGATACGTTAGCATCCTTTGCATCCATTTCCCCTCGTCCACGCATGTTGAGACGGCTGTATTACTTTCCAAGGGCGAGGGCGACTCGAGCATGATTGCCATTGACACCATCGCCGTGGAGAACGAGGTTGCAGACAATATGTATCAGCGGTCAGAGCTGGACTATCTGATTTACAATGACCCGATTGGATATGCAGACCTTGTTTTGAACGGAAACCCCGAAATTTATCTAAAAACTGTAACTGAATGTAAACCCTTAGATTAAAACTCAG
>ENA-OPDA01001828-OPDA01001828.1-human-gut-metagenome-genome-assembly--contig:-NODE-1828-length-13379-cov-2.858226_pt1 | contig 13379 bp, 10 predicted proteins | sample MGYA00241253_ERZ501486 | MGnify/ENA primary metagenome ERZ501486 (study PRJEB25962, sample SAMEA2042510) | human gut metagenome | biome: human gut; feature: human-associated habitat; material: faeces... | reverse complement strand
TTGCGGGGTGTAAGCGTAGATAGAGCTGTTCTTGCCGCCAATTTTTGGCTTCTGGTAGGGTCTTGAAGCAGCGTTCTCTACGTTCGCCGCGATAATCTCGGCAACGGGCATAGTATAGGCCATTATCTTTTCGCTGACCAAGCCCCTTTCCAAGTTCTTTTCCTTTAAGATTTTTGCCCATGTTTGCGGCTCCTTTCATTTCTTGGATAAAAAAGAAGCCCACACAGCAAATCCATTTTACCATGTGGGCGAAAAGCAATCAAGTCTTAGAGTGCGTTATTTCGTGTTAGATGGCGTATTGCTCGTCCAAAAACTCCTCAAACTTTTTACGCTTGATGAGCTTCTTGTTGCCAACGAACACAACGAACTTGCAGCCATCCTGCAAGGCAAGCTCGGAAATGCGGTTCTGACCGATGCCGAAATAGGCCGCTGCTTCAACCACGCTCAAAAGAAACTTTTCATGGAGAGGAACAGTTGGAACAGATTTTTTGGTGTGTGTATCACTGCCAGACAAGGAACTGGGATCACGATTGATGTCGTCGATGAGGTTGAATGGAGCAAAAGGGGTGGAGCGCATATTAAGATTGGTGCTCATAAAATTTTTCCTCCTAAAAGTTTATAATCGGGAGCGTTCAACGCTTCATAGTAATTATACTTGTTTGAATTGACGTAAAATTTTTAGGGTTTGATATTTGGAGTGAAGACGAAGCGTTTGTCATCTTCTCGTATAAGGAAGCTAAAATCTGCGTGGCTAAAATCAAATTCTACACAGGAGCTATCAATGGGTTGCGTTTGTGGCCATGCAGGACTATAATAATCATAATAAGAACGAGGCCGGTTCGATGAAGCGATGGATGCGATAATTTGCTCAGATGTGGGCAAGTCTTGCTTTAGTGTCTCGGAGACCTCTTTACTGGGCGATATTGAGGCAGAGGAAAGCTTATAAGATGAACTTGGCAAGGGAGGATAGACATCCTCTGTGACTGGCTCAAACTCATTGTTTTGAGTGGAATCTTCATCATTGCAATCGTCGCAACCGTCAAGTTCATCCAGTGGTGGAAGAAAATCGATCTGTGCTGGTGGGAGAATTGGCTCGGTGTCAGAAGGCATCGGAATCGTCGGTGAATCACTGGCAGGAACGACATCCTCTGGCGGCTTACTATGGACGACCAGCGGCTTGGTGGTCGGTGTGTCAGAATCGCCTACATAAACCGGGCCGGAGACTAGGAACTCGCCAACCTGAAGACTCTTTAGCATGGAAGTCAACTTGGTTCCACCAGACGAACTAATGAAACGGGCACACATACGAACCTCATCATCCGCAGGTTGGAAATACATAGTGTACTTGCACTGCTGAAGCAAAATCCGTTGCTCAGACTTGAACACACGAATGCTCTGGGCAACCAGCAAGCAGTACAATCCGTATTTGCGACCCTCGTTGAGAATTTTTCCCAGTGCACTTGTTTGGTGCAATGGGAAGTTACTCAATTCATCCAAGTACAGGAAAGTGGGTGGGAAATCCTCGTGAGTGGCTTCTCGTAACAGTGCTGCAAAAACTACCTCTTCAACGATGTGTTGCGTGGATGACGGAAACGAACCTAATTCCAGCAAGGTGATGCCGGGGGAAATCTCGAAATCGCCATTCTCGAAAAACTTCTGTCCCCATAAAGGACTCAAGGCTTTTTCCAAACCGGGTGCAGCGAGTGACCGGGAATTCTGGATTTCTAGGTGTAATCGTTCCAATGCTTCATCCGAGGCAGGTGAATCACGGAGAGACTTTTCTAATAGGGATATCAGTAACGGCTTTTGCCCATCTGATAGCCTGATAACGGATGCAACCGTATCAACGAAAGATGCAGCCGCATCCGCTGGATTATCTGATGCCCCGAACAAATGCAGCTTGAGTGGCTTTTGAGACACATCCTGACGATGTACATAAGGCTCTAAGTCTGCTGGCAGGGACACGGCGTGACGGTGATCTATGACTACGATCCGAACACCTGCCGCCTCTAGCAGGTTCCTTGTGATATTGGAGGAAAGGGTGGTCTTGCCGGTTCCACTTTTTCCACAGATAAAAATGGAAGCGTTCCCCTCTTTGAGTTTTTCGATGATTGTAACAGCCTTTTGGTAAGTAGAGCCTATTTTTAACCTCATGGTTCCGTCCCTCCTGTTTTAATCAGAATCTTCATATTCGGTCAAGCAACTGCGCTTCAAGGTCAGAAGTCGAGCATCTACATAGGTTCCGTTGTCAATACGAATCTTTTTGGCAATGCTGAACTCAGAGAGCAAATGCTCACTTTGCAAATGCGAAATAATGGCAGATGCACTATAGCCCTGTGCATATTCGCAAATCAGATATTTTAGTAAGGAACCTTTCAACAGAAAGTCACCTCCTTTTTGTACGATATCCCGGTCAGGATCATAGCTAGAATCGACCTCTCCATAGCGGAGAAGACGAATGTCCCCGGCTTCTTGTGCGGAATAGAGGACCCTGCGTAAAATCTCTTTGGCGTTGCAATCCAGAGAGCTGTCCCACTCGGATAAACAATTATTTATGTATGCCTGACAGACCTCGTGTGCTGTTTGTGCTAAATCCGGTTGTTTAAGGAGCTTTAATGCCCAGCAAAGAACAGCGGATGAAACGCTTAGAAGCGCGATTTCATTCCGAAAGGCGCATTCTTCATCCAAGGAACCTAAAGCAGTTGTGTAGGATCGCTCAACGATGCGCTCAAAGGCATCTGGGTTGTGCTCAACAAGGGCACACAGCTTGCTAACAATTTCTGTCAGAGGCAGCGCGGCTGCATGGACTTCCTCGTGAGGCAAGAACAGGCAGTGCTTCTGCTGCAACTCAGTAATGCCGTTCGTAGATACGATAAGGCACAGCGGAAAACGAGGCTCTGTTTTAGTCCGCGTAATCAGCGTTGCAAAATTCGTCTTTGAACGGTAGTTGCCAATGGTGGCTGTGAGCATCGGATCGTCACCGGATATTGGAAGCAGGACATCGGGGCCGTGCTGATCGAGCATTTCATTGAAGTGCTTCGGTATATCGTCAGCGGTTATCCATGTTGGAACAACAGCATCATCGTCCCCAAAAGCAAAGAAACGATGAACGCCCTTAAATTTGTCAGGAATTCTGGTTTTGATAATCCCTAAAATTCCGGCTAAAACCAAGGAAAGCCGATTTGAGCGGGTGGTATCTACTGCTGGAGTAGCTAAAGCTTCTTTCAGCTGCGGCGTATAGATCCAGCGGCCATCCGCTGATTGATACCATCCAACAGGAGGCAGCAAGTACGGATGTTCAGTGTCCAAAATTGAACTGATGAAAGCCGCCAATAAATCTGCCCATTGTTTGCTATCGGCGGTATAGTAGAGGACACCACCAGCAGACATGAACTTCTTCAGCAGCTTCTTGGGACTAAAATCGTCTTTTTCCAGCCAGAGTTCACCGGGTGGCTTGTATGGAATGCGAAATGACACATAAATCCATTCGGTTGTTTTGCCACACTCGATCTTCTTTACAACAACTGCTTTGAAATCATAGCAGGGCGTGAATAGTCGCCGGATTGGTCGAGTGTCGTTCGGAACCCGTTTCTTAATGATCCAAGGGCGTTTGTAAATATCTACATCGAATCCAAAATTATCGAAGTGATTAAACTCGGCCAAGAACGCTTTTAGTTCAGCTTTTTGGGCAGGATCACTCTGTTGCCGAACTAGTCGATTGTGTACTTCTTGTCGGTAGGCCGCATCTCTGGCATCTATATCCATTTGATGCGTTTCCATGTCAATGAACTCCTGACCACTGCTGTCGATATAGGTACAGGCAGGTACAGAAGTAAAATCTCTGGGTGGATCGTGAACTCGATTTGAGACTATGAATTTGCTACTCATGGTAAAAACCTCCTTTTGTGAATATGTTTTCTTGTGGGCAGTCTGACCGTTCCATTGGCGTATGCTACCCACTATGAAATTATCAAGGTGCGGTACAGTAGAAAGGCATCGGTGAACGTTGCCCGCTACTGTGGCTTAGATTTTAAACGAAAACAAAAATTTTTGCGGCAAAAAATCGGTCACAAAAAATCGATCTTGTGATCGAAATGAAGATAGAAAAAATACTGTGATGTAAGAAGGAGAAAGGATATGCAATATCAGGGAGGGCTAGAGCAACTGGTACTTTACTCTATAGAAGAAGATCTGAAAAGAGATGCAGTCAGATTTGCTCCGTGCTGTACAGATGATTACGATGGAGCGATAGATGCGATTCTTCGAGCGACATTCAGGCTATATAGACCATGGGAAAACTTTAACATCAATCAGAATGGTGCTAAATCTTTTTTTACTAGTAATGCATTGATATGTGCATTACTGACGTTTAAGTATTTATCAGCACGAGATATATCATTCGAAAAAATAGTGTGCAATCCAATACTAAACGAAGTTGTAGAAAATAATGAGGGGTTGAAATACGAAATAAAAGCATTCAATGAAAATTGTAAGAAAATTTATAATAGAAACGATCGATGGGAAGAAAAAATTAAAGAAGAGCTTTTTGGAAAAGATGCATATATAGAGCAACTAGAAGACTTCTTGTACACGAACAACTTTTCGTTGAAAGTTCCATCTACATACATCTTTTTTTCACAAGAAAAAATAAAGGATTTTTTGGCACCGGTAGTGAGAGAGATTATATGGGATATTGCAGAGAGCGAACAAACCGAAACTATCGACTATAAAATGGTGGAGGTGCGACGATTATTCATTGAGCATATGAGAGGTAGAGGGTCGGTAATAGGATGGGAATGGTTGGATGATAGTAATGAAGGTCAAAATCAAAGAGCTCGAAAGAGTGCTTTGGTAAAAGCATACGATGCTTTTTGTTATGAACTGGTTAAAATTGGAAATAAGGCTTATGAGAGCGAGAGCTATAGCGAATATATGATGAATGAGTTTGCAAAGGAAATGATTTATCATAGTAGAGCTATTACAGAATTTGAAAATTATTTGATGGGTTTGAAGAAAATCTCCCGTACAATGGATGTGAATATATTAGATGTACTAGAAGAGGATGCTCTTAGGCACCTGAGAAATTTACGGTTAAAATGCACTACTCCAGTAGTTTTCGGTACGGATGGGGTGATTTTTGATGAAAATGATTTTTCTCGAAGAGCATATGTCGAATTTTTAAAAAGTGTGACACAAAGAATCTACGTTGTCGCGGGAAAGGATTCCTTAAAAGCATATGATATATTGAAAAAATATATAGACAACAGAAGGCAGGAAATGCCACAATTAAAACACTTGAAATTGTTGGAGGCACCAAGTAAACAAAACAAATGTAAGATATGGGCAATCGGTGGAGTCCTCAACGCGATTTCACCAACATGGATATACAGTGTAATACCGGAACGGGAAACGCAGAAACCGGATGAATTAACAATGGATATCAGCATGGGTATCAGCGATATAAGATGACTTCGACACTCTAAAAAAAAAAATAAACTCAAAGTGCGCTAAAATTTCGGGCGAAGGCGGAATTTCAGAGCAAAATTTTTTCTAATTGTCGAAAATGCTTCTGTTGAAAGTAAATAGGAGATAACTAACTAAAGGGGCGATCACGCAAGTGGTCGCCCTTTCTCTGTATCTGGTATGATTTGACCTTCGGCAACATTATAGTAACCCACCAAAGGAGGATTTGCCGTTATGTTTGATTGCTATGACACTCTGATCACTCCAGAAGAAGTCGCTGATATGCTGGGATGCGGTATGAACACTACCTATAAGCTTTTGAAGTCTGGAAAGATAAAGGCCATGAGGATCGGCCGATCTTGGAGGATTCCTAAGAGAGCGGTACAGGAATATATTATACAAGAATCCCACTTGAAATCAGTTGGGTGGTAACATGAAAAAGCCCACATGGATGATGTTCCATGTGGGTTTTCTATTGCCTGAAAGTAGTGCTTGATGGAGTGATGTACATACGGGTAATCCAATGTTAATGCTAAATAATGTATAGAGCAGAAGGAAGGTGAAAGTTAATCTTTATTAATGACACTAACATTAGGATAAAGCGGCTGAATGGAATAGTTGTAGTACAAACAGTCGCACAAGAGCAGCCGAATGTGTAGTGTATATACATTTGGCTATTCTTGCTAGGAGGGGGAGGCGGATGCCGTCATAAATAATATTTTATTCTATAAATTCTCATCTATATTTTCAATGATATTAATTTATCTTTATGAAATATATGAATAGAAAGAAGGTGCTTATAATGGGAAATATCTTTAGTATACGATTGACAGATGAAGATAAAATTCATCTACAACAGAGAATGGATGAAACTGGTAAAAATGCAACAGAAGTATTTAAGAGCGCAATCTATTTTACCAAAATAGATGCAGACCTTGTTGATGAAATTATATCTAATATTGGATATTATGCGAGTGAAAAAGATCTGGAAGGGATAAAAGAGGAGGTTCATAGATATGTGTTATATCGAACTCAAAAATGAGAAGTATGAAACTTTGGAAGATTTAAAACGGTTACTGCATTATATTCTTAGATTAGATAAAACAGCAGAAGATAGTCAAAGAGCGAATACTATAACAAATACCTTGGCAGGTTGTCAGCCAGCGATGATTCCCAATGAATATTTGTGTGATCCGAGTTCAGTTTATCATCTGATGCTTTTTGAAGTCAGGAGAAGACATAAAGGTATTCCGCAGTTTGCAAAACACCGCATTGTTTCCTTCGCAGCAACAGATTGTATTTTGCCACAGGATGTAGTATCTCTAGCAGAAAGAATAGCAAGTATCTATGCGAAGAAAGGTTATATTACAGCCTATGGAATTCATGCGGATAGATTTAATGTACATATTCATTTTGCAGTTTGTGCAGTATCGTTTCAAACACAGAATATGTTTCATATTCAATGGAAATCTGAGTGGAATATGCTTGTAACGGTAACAAATCAATGGAAATCTGAGTTTGACGAGATGCTTCAAAATAATATCCAAATGAGGCAGTCAAGAGAAGCTGCATTGTATGGCGATGATATCGTTCGATACGGAAGCATTTCTCTGACAGCAAAAGGTCAAATGAATCAGAACAAAAAATCAAAGCGCAAATAAGAAGGGAGAATACAATGGATAAGTTTGATGAAAAAGTGATCGGTTACGAATCTACGAAAGACATTCTGCGTCAGATTCTGGATATTCTAAAAAGACCGGAGGTTTATAAAAGAAAGGGCATTTCTATTCCAAGAGGGCTGCTGATGGAATCTGATCCTGGTCTGGGAAAAAGTCTGCTGGCATCTATCCTGATAGAAGAATCTGAACGGAAGCCCTTTGTTTTTCGTAAAACCAGTCAGGAAAACAGTTTTCTGGATGAATTAAGGACTGTATTTGCTATGGCAAAGGAGGAAGCACCTAGTATACTGCTCCTAGAAGATTTGAACCTCTATGTAGAATCGAATTCTCCCTATGCGCCGGAATGGGCTTGTCTGCAAGCCTGTATTGATGATGCAAAGGATACAGATCTTTTTGTGATTGCTACTACTAACGATACAAGGTATATGCCACCATCCCTGTTGAGACCGGGTAGATTTGATTATGTGATCTATCTGCAACCTCCGATTGGAGAGAATGCAGAGAACATTGTCAGCTACTATCTCAGGGATAAAGATTTGGCAGAGGATGTGCTGATCTCAGATATCGTCAAGGCTATGCCCAAGGTAAGCTGTGCTACACTGGAAACGGTAATGAACCTTGCTGCGCTGAATAGTGTCTATCAAGGTCATGAGCACATCCAGAAGGAAGATATCACAGAAGCTCTTCTTCAGGTGGTATATAAACTCCAAAAGACGGATAAGGAAACCGACTCCACAGAGTTGCAGAAGATTGCAGTACATGAAGCTGCCCATGCAGTGGTCGGAGAAGTTCTTCACCCCGGAAGCATTGGAATTGTCACGGTTCGCGGAAGCCAAGGTGTAATTGGTGGTATGGTAAATGGCTGTGCTACTTATGCACAAAATGAGGAGGAATTTCTGGATGAAGTGACCAAAACATTGGCAGGCAGAGCGGGTGTGTCTCTGATCTATGGTGTTATGGATATTCAGGCATCGGCCGATATAGAGCAAGCAGATAAGCTCATGGATATTTGGCTGTGTCACTTTGCAGGTGGTGGCTTCGTAGGAATTGAATCAGGGGACAACAGAATGTCCGAGCAGAGACTTTCTTATAATGAAGCCATCAAATCAGCAAAACTGGAAGAACTTTACCGAAGAGCATATAAGATTCTTCATAATAATAAGTATTTTCTGCTTGCTGTGCAGCATGGTCTTCTGGAACATGAAACGCTTCTGAACAGTGATCTTGCAAAAATTCGGGAATCTTGTATCTAAAACCTATTATTCAAAATGATAAAACGGTCAAGTCCTTCATGGGCTTGACCGTTTTTTGCTGCGGAATAGTTGAATTTTATCTTATATAAGAAGCTACAAAAATACAGCCCGTGAGTGAGCCGCTTGTGTCAAAAGCGAATTTCCGCGAGCACCCTCTCACGGCACACCCATTTTCAGAATGAGTGTGCTACAGGGGCGCTTGCAAAAATTCACTTTCGACACAAGCGGCTCACGAGCGGAAAAAATTTTATACCTCTTCCTTTATATATAGGAAGGAACGCAGCATTTGAGAGACCGCAGTTCTTTGAGCAGGAGAGAGTTTAGCCCAGAGATCAAGAATTTCCTTCTGGTCGGAGGTTAAGTAAACAGAGTCTTCCTCCTGAAAGAACTGGGAAAGCGAGATACCAAGGCCGGAGCAGATTTTCTCAAGAGAAGCTACATTGGGTTGAAGATTCCGTCTGCGCCAAGTAGAAATGGTAGATTGTGTCAAGCCAGAATTTTCTGCGAGGGCATACTCAGACCAGCCACGGGCAAGGCGTTCCCGCTCAATACGGCCTAGGATATCAAATGTGGGCTTCTCTCGTTCCATGGTTCGGTCTCCTTGGATAAATCGTAGAGTGCACCTACAAGTCTATTATGATGAGGCTTGACCGATAATTATATAAGTTGTATACTTTTGACAGTATGTATCGAAATTAAGACGAGGATTTTGGAAAATCGAAACAGGATTTTCTAAGAAAAAAGAAGATGGACAGCTCCTGTCTAACACCCTTGCTATAATGAGAACAAAGGAAAAGGGCCTTTTGCAAATAATGTGAAGCATTCCGATGAAGTGGAAAGGGAGAATTTTGCAATGGAGAAAACAGAGTTCCTTCCGAATGTTCAGACCGAAGAGAAAAAAGAAAACTCGGCACCTGTCCAGAGCGGCGCAGTTAACGCAGATATGAATGCGGCGGCGCAGCAGACCCAGATGGACAAGTTTCAGGCAGCACAGGGACATGGATATGCTGCAGAGCAGGCAAACAACCTCTATGATTTCCTGACCGGTAAGGATGCAAAGATTGTGGGCGGTGATAACGCCAAAGATGGCCCCGACCGCATGGTAAACGGTGTCAACATCCAGACCAAGTATTGCCACGATGCCGCTTCTTCTGTGCAGGCAGCATTTGAGAACGGCCAGTATCGCTATGTTAATGCGGACGGTTCCCCGATGCAGTTGGAAGTGCCCGCTGACCAGTACGAAAAAGCCGTGGAGTTAATGGCAAAGCGCATTGAGCGTGGCGAAGTTCCGGGCGTCACAGACCCGGAGCAGGCAAAGGAGATCGTCCGCAAAGGCAAGTTTACATATCAGCAGGCAGTCAACATCACAAAATTCGGCACGATCGAATCCATCGCCTTTGATGCAGTGAATGGTGCAATCATCTGTACCAGCGCATTTGGCATAACGGCGGCATTGACCTTTGCACAGCATTGCTGGCAGGGCGACCCGATGGATGTTGCGGTGGAAGAAGCTGCTTACTCCGGTTTGCAGGTGGGCGGTGCTGCATTTGCAAACTCGGTCATTACAGCGCAGCTTATGCGCACCGATTTACCGAAGCTTTTGCAGGGGCCTACGGATGTTATTGTCGATCTGCTTGGGCCGAAGGTTTCTGCTATACTTGCAAATGCACTGCGGGATGGCGCAAATATCTATGGTGCCGCAGCGATGAAAAGCCTTTCCAAACTGCTGCGGTGTAATTTTGTCACTTCCACCGTTATGACTTTTGTGCTCTCTGCGTCAGACATCCGCAATGCCTTTCGCGGACGGATCTCCGTTAAGCAGCTGATCAAAAACATCATAACCGTTGGGGGAGGTATTGCAGGTGGCATAGTTGGCGCTGCTGCTGCGGGACAGGCTATTCTGGGGCTTGCTACCGGTGGTGCAAGCACTTTGGTTAGCGGTGCTGTAGCCGCAGTCGGCGGTATGGCGGGCGGCATGGCCGGAAGCAGCGGTGCTCACGCATTGGTTGGGCAGTTCGTTGAAGATGATGCCGTGGAAATGACCCGGCTGATCGAAGACGCATTCTGCCAGCAGGCGCAGGATTATCTGCTGAATCAGGACGAGCTGGAAATTGCGCTGGATGAACTGAACCTGAAGCTGACCGGCGAAAAGCTGCTGGACATGTACGCCAGCCCAGACCACGAAGCCTATGCAGAGCAGTTTGTAAAGGAGATCGTTGAGCGCACCGTGCAGGGCAGATGCCGTATCTATATGCCCACCGAGGCGCAGATGATTCAGGGCATTGGCCGCGTGGTGAAAGATGCTGAACATGGAACCGGCATTTTTCAGGAAAAGTCCGGGCAACGTCCCGACCCGGTTGCTGTTGGACGTGCGCTGACCGGCAAGGAGTATGCCCAGCGTTCTGCCCGGAAAGGCTTTTATGCTGCCCGGCAGATGAACACGGCCCAGACGCAGGCGGAGAATCGGCTCCGCAAAATGGCAGACGATGAATGCCAGTATCAGCAGAAGATAACATCCATCCGGCAGGAACGTGCCGGGATGAAAAATGAACTTGCAGAACTTATGGGAGGTATTGAATCATGAGTACTGAATTGAATGTGATCCCTTCTTCCGCATTGACAGAGCAGGAGCAGGCAGATTTGAACGCCAGCATTGATTCTATCATTGCGGCGCACAAGAACAACCGGCAGGAGATCAACCGCCTTGTTTTTGAGAGCGTTTCTGCTATGACGGACAGCGAAGGCTATGAGCAGCAGCTTTCCAGTCGGAGAGGTTTTCGCCGCCTTTGGGGTGCAATCACAGGCAGCAACAAGCGCTTGCAGGATAAGATCAACAGCAGCCGTGCAGCAGCACAGTTTGCTGCCCAGACGACCCTGCAGCGGCTTTCCGAGCAGAACCTGCTGACCTTTGACCTGATTACTGCTGTCAATAACAAGCTGAATGCTTCCATGACTGCGGTGGAGGGAGAGATCAACCAGATCTATGCGGCACTGATCCAGTTCTTTAAACAGAATCGCAGTGATATGATCCAGCTGGAAAACCGTGTGGCGCGGCTGGAACAGAACGTCAATCTGCTCAACTGGCAGAATTCCATTGAGTACCAGATGCTGGATGGCGTAGAATATGTTGATCTGGACGATGCTTCTAAAATCGTCTGCATGGTGCGTGATTTCTACGATATCACCGGCGGTGAATGGCGCACCACTGACCTGCTTTTGCTGAAAACGGCTATGAGCACCATTGACATTTCTCCGCGTGGAAACATCCGCTACTATGACTTCATCGACCGTGTGGCCGGTGACGAAAAACTGCTGACCAAACTGCTGGGCGGCAAACACATCCAGCGCCTGCCGGAAACCTATCTGGTGCCGCTGCTGGGCATCAAGAAACTGGAACTGCTGGACACCGATGAAGCCTACATTGTGGACACTGTGGAAAATTCGCTCCAGAGCGCAGGCGTTTCCGCAGACCGTCACAAGTTGGAAAATAATCTGGTGCAGAACTATGTGGCGCAGGAAGCACAGGTGAATCTGGATACCGAGGTCAACAATTATGACCTGACGATGGAAATGCTGTTCAACCTCCGCTCTGCGGAGGATTCCGGTTTGTTCCAAGAAGAGGTTGTGCCCGAAGTGCAGGAAGTGGAACCCGCAGAGCAAATAGAGGAAAACGCGAAAGCAGCGGAACAGGAAGCGGCGGAAAAGCTGGCAGAAGAAGGCAAGGCCGCAGAAGAAGAGTTCCTGAAAGCAAACTTTGAAGATAGTGTTCCGCAGTTGGAAGAACTGTCCGAAAAAGGCTATGCCCGTGCCAATGCAATGCTTTTCTGGGCGTATTATTTTGGGTACGAGGATTATCCCAGTGACCCGCAAAAGGCGTTGGAATATGTGAAAAAAGGTTCTGATGCAGCAGACCCGATCTGCGGCCTGCTGTATGCGGCCTATTCGGATATCTCGCAAGCGGAAAAGCTTGAGCAGTTCCGCAAGCTCCGACCGCAGGTGCGCAAGATGGCAGATGCAAAGGACGATCTGGCAATTCTGGCATTCGGTGCATGTTATTTCCATGATCAGCAGTATGAGGATGCGCAGAAGTATCTTGACCAATATGAAAAGGCTGGCGGGGTACTGGCCTATGAAATGCTTGGACTGATGCAGCAGTATATACAGAAAAAGGGAAAGACCGCCTTAACATATTACGAAAAAGCGGTAAAAAACAAGTTTTATTATGCATATGTTCTGATGGGAGACTTATACTCATATGGGGAACAGGATATGTGGGTTCGACTTAGTTTAGAAATTAGTTCTTGCGATTGTGTAGTCAAAAGAATAGATTCTTATAAAAAGGCTGTTGAACATAATCAGGCAGAAGGAGCCCATAAGATGGCGGAAAATACCGAAGGAACTGTTGAGAGGGCTTATTGGACAAAAGTGGCAGAAAAACAGGGCTACAAAAATGGTATGAAGTCGTGGACGAGTGACATTGCAGAATTTAATAAATAAAATAATAAGAAGATAGTCCATCATTGTCCATCTTCGTTGCTATAATGAAGGCAAACAAAGAGGAGGACAAGCCAATGACAGCAGATACCTTAAAAACCACCCGTGTGCTGGAGCTTTACCAAGCTTTTCTTTCCGGCAAGCTCATCAACAAACAGGAAGCCGCAGAGCAGTACCATGTGAATGCCCGCTCCATCCAGCGCGATATTGACAGCATCCGGGATTTTCTGGCAGAACAGTGCGCCAAAGAGGGCGTTGTCCGCAGAATCGAGTACGACAAAAAGGAAAACGGCTATCGTCTGGTCACGCAGGAGGTTGAGCAGCTTTCCAAAGGTGAGGTGCTGGCCCTGTGCAAGATTCTGCTGGAAAGCCGAGCCTTCACCAGAGAACAGGTGGAAAAGCAGCTGCAAATTATCCTGAACCTTTGTGTATCGCAGAGGGAAAAAGCAGACATTGAGTGGTTTATCAGTAATGAGCTGTTCAACTATCA
>ENA-OPDA01001818-OPDA01001818.1-human-gut-metagenome-genome-assembly--contig:-NODE-1818-length-13408-cov-2.332734_pt1 | contig 13408 bp, 13 predicted proteins | sample MGYA00241253_ERZ501486 | MGnify/ENA primary metagenome ERZ501486 (study PRJEB25962, sample SAMEA2042510) | human gut metagenome | biome: human gut; feature: human-associated habitat; material: faeces... | reverse complement strand
GATTTACCTTCCCCTGTTTGGGCTATAAAGTATGCAAATGTTGCAGTAACGAGTGTTAATGCTAATGCAATTATACTTGCTATACTTATTATTTTGGTTTTTTGATTCTCCATTTTTATCTACTCCTCTTTAATTTATTCTTCACCATAAGATAATAATACCATTTTTTTTATAATAAGAAAACTAGTTTTTATAAATTTCACAAAAAAAATTAATATTTTATTTATTTTTCTTTATCTAACTCTTCTACAGAATAAGTATTATAACCTTCATAATTATAACTTGCATCAATACCTTTCATATAAATAAGTCTATTATTTATATCATCAGTTAAAGCATTAATTAATAATAATTTAATTTCTGTATCTTTAATTGGACTTCTTTCCATTGCAAGTAAATATTCTTCCTTTTTTACTTTACTCCAATCAATTACTTTATTAAGATTTTTCTTTAAAATAACATCTAACCAAATTCTCATACTTCTTCCATTACCTTCACGAAAAGGATGAGCAATATTCATTTCCGCATATTTTTCAATAATTTTATCAAATGTATCCTCCGGCATCATATCAATTTTATTTAAAATATCTTTTAAATAAATAAAAGATGCAAATCTAAAACTACCTTTAGATATATTTACTTCTCTAATATTACCAGCAAAATTATAAATATTATCAAATAAATATTTATGTATTTTAGATAATCCATTAAATGTTCCATTTATATCATTTAATATATTTTTATCAAATAATTCTAAAGCTTTTAATTTAGTAACTTTCTCTTCTATTTTTGTTAATTTATTTTCATTATGCATTTTTTACCTCATCAGGAAAATAATAACATAAAAAATCAGAAAAAGCTACTTTTTCAAGTAGCTTTTATAACTTTACATCACAATCATCATCATGGGAATTTATAAGTCCAATTGCTTGTAAATAAGAGTAAATTATTGTTGAACCCACAAACCTCATTCCTCTTTTAAATAAATCTTTTGATAATTCATCAGATATACTTGATGTTGTTTTACCAACTTCTTTTATTGGATATTTTTTAAAATACTTAAGTAAATAATTTTTAAAACTACCAAATTCACTCTCAATATTCATAAATATTTTAGCATTATTAATACTTGCTTTAATTTTTAGTTTATTTCTAATAATATTTTTATTATTAGAAAGTTCTTCTATTTTTACATCATCATAATTAATTATCTTTTCTATATCAAAATCATCATAAGCTTCTTTAAAAAACTCTCTTTTATTTAAAACGCATTCCCAGGAAAGTCCTGCTTGAAAACTTTCTAATATTAACATTTCAAATAAATACTTTTCATCTAAATTAAGTATTCCCCATTCATTATCATGATACTCTACATATAAAGGATTATTTACATTACACCATTTACATCTATTCATCTTAATACCTGTTTCTTTTTACTAAAAATATTATTTAATATAATAAATATCACTATAAATAAAATCATGAGGCCCATATTAATAAAAATAGGTTTTAAATTACTAAAGTTTAAAACTTCTAAACTTGCCAGTAATTCATTAGAATTAATATAATAATATGCTGGAAACACATGGGCTATTTTCAAAACACTATCAGGCATCCACATAACTGGTATAAAAGCACCACATAAAAATGCTTGAGATAAAGCTACAACATTTACAATACCCGATACTGCTTCTTTTTTATTTACTAAAGTACTAACCAAAAGAGATAAAGCTAAAGCAACAATAGCAAATATAAATGTATTTAAAATATAAATTAAACCTCTTTTACTAAACATAATATTACCAAATACAATAAACCCTAAAATAGTATATAAAATAACTACAAATAACACATATAAAATACTTGATAACATTATATATTTATTATATTTTTTATAATTCATACTACTTACAATAGTTCTTTTCTTAACACTTTCTTCATTAAATGAAGATAATACTAAACAAATAATAAACATAACAACTGCTATAATGCTATAACTTGCAAAATTGTAATATCTTGACAAGTTTGATAATTCAGAAGTATTTATTTTAGTTGCCAGTTCTACATTTGCACTATTTTCTAGTGAATTATTTATTTTTTCTACTAAAATATTTTTATCACTAAATTCATCATGAAGAACTCGTTGGGTTTTTAAATATCTTTCTAATAACATTTCTGCTAAACTTGATGAATAATCCCCACTTGATTTAATTTTAATTAAAGGATTATTACCATTTAACACTTCATCTTCATAACCTTCATCTATATAAATTACATAATTTGCATCTCTATAAAATAATGCATCATCTATTTTTTCTTCTTCTAAATCAATATCAAGAATATTTGCATTATCATTAAAATACTTAACTAGATTATTTGAAAGTACACTTTTATCATTATCAACTATTATTACATCTGGTTTACTACTTTTAAAATCAATTGTTACATCATTACTACTCATACTTAAAGTACCAAAAACAAGTAACATAACAGTATAACCAATTATAGTACCTTTATATTTATTAACAACTTTCCAAAAAGCTTTAAATACTATCATATTTTTGCCTCCTTAAAACGATACTTGATATTCCAAGTATTATACCAGAAAACACTACTAAACTAATTACATTAAAGAAATATCTATTTAAAGTATCATAATAATATAAAGAATAAAAACCATCTGTAATCAATGCAGCAGGATTAATCTTATTAATAATTGGTATATTTTTATCAATTACATATTTCATTGTTATACCCATCATACCAGATAAAAAAGAATAAAACATTGTTACAGCAATTAATATACCACTCTTTGCATTTTCATTTACTTTAAAAATTGATGCCACAAGCACTCCTAAAGATAAGCCCGCTATTGAACCAACAACAGCAAGTAATATAATGTACCACATATTAGAATTATAATTTATTTTTAAAACAAATATCGTATATAAGAATAAAATAATTAATCCCACAAATTGCACAATAATACTAGCAAGTAAACCACTTAATATTAAATTACTTTTTTTAACTGGTGCAATACTACTTCTTTTACCTACATCACTTAAATTTGGCATACTTTTATTAATAATATACATAGATAATATTCCTCCATATAAAGCAGCCATAGCTATTAAAGTATAATATTCAATCATAGTATAACTTAAATTACTTCTTGATATATTTTTAATATTTACTTCACTATTTAACTTATCTAATATATTATTTGTAATATTATCTATATCATAATTACCTTTACTTACTTCTTCATTAATACTTAAATTTATAATATTTTTTTCACTATTTACTTCATCTACAAAAAACTTAAGTATCGTTTCATATATTCCATTATCATTTATTTTAATATTTACATCATTATCAACAAACTCAAGATATCCAGTTACTTTTTTATCTTCTAATAATTTATTAGCATCACTCTTACTTACATATTTTACATTAAATAACTTATTATCACTCTTACTTACACTTTTAATTGCTTCTTTAAATATTTCATTATTATTAAAATCATTACTTTCTATAACTGCTATATCAAAGGGATGAAATGCTTCATTATTTTCTATATCATTAAAAGCTAGTTTAAAAAATGTACCTAAAATAATTGGAAATATAAATGTCCAGAAAATTAAACTCTTATTTCTAAAAAGTATTTTTAAAGAATATTTAAAATTATGTTTAAACATTAATCTCTCAAATCCTTTCCAGTTAGTTCCAAAAAAACATCATTAAGTGTTGGTCTTTCAGAAAATATTTTTGAATATGTAACCTTTTTTTCATGTAAATAATCTATTAATTCACCTAGATTATCTTTTCCCTTTTTATAAACAATCACTAAAGTATTTCCTTGATAATTTAAATCTAAAACTGTTTTAAATTCTTTAATTTCTTTTAATGTTTCTTCACTTATATTTTTTACTTCCACAGTTATTTTTTCTTCTAATTTAGCAAGGGTCTTTAATTCATCAGTAGTACCTTTAGCAATAATCTTACCCTTATCTAAAATAATAATTCTATCACAAATAATTTCCACTTCTTCCATATAATGAGTTGTATAAACTATCGTAGCACCTTCATCACGAAGTTTTTTTATACCATCCAAAATATTATTTCTACTTTGAGGGTCAACTGCAACAGTGGGTTCATCTAAAAATATAAGTTTAGGTTTATGAGCAATACCACAAGCAATATTTAAACGACGTAATAATCCTCCGGATAACTCTTTAGGATAAAACTTTATAAAGTCATTTAATCCCACTAAATTAATAGCATCCATTACATATTTTCTTCTAATCTCTTTATCATTTATATATAGCCCACAAAAATAATCAATATTTTCATAAACAGTTAATTCTTGAAATACTGCCACTTCTTGAAATATAACCCCAATATCTTTTTTTATTTCATATGCATCTGGCTTCATTTCATGTCCAAATATTTTAATACTACCATTACTATAATTTAATAATTGTAAAATTGAATTAATAGTGGTGGACTTTCCACTACCATTCGGTCCTAAAAGTCCTAATATTTCTCCTTCATAAACATCAAATGATAAATTATCAATTGCTTTTAAATTCTTATATTCTTTTGTTAAATTCTTTACTTCAATTACTTTTTTCATTATCTAATCTCCTTACATACACAATTTTTTCTTTTAAACTAATTTTACTTATTTCATAACCATACTTTTTCAAATTCTTTTTTTCATTTAAAAACGCATGATTAATTTTAAAACCTAATATTTCTTCAATTTTTTCAAATGTAAGTTTCCTTACATCTTTATTTTTAATATACTCCCACAACTTATCATACTTCATATTATTTTCCTCCTCAAGTAACATCAATGCCTTAAACTCACAAGATAAAAGTTCACTAATTTGTTTATCATTAAGTTTAATTGCATCACATGCAAGGAGTGTTGCAAGACCATGAGTAAACAACCACATTTTTGTATGAAAAGACATTATCTCTTCATCATTTAATTTAGTACTTCCCTTTATTAACTTAAATATATTATTAATATTATCTTCAGCAGCACCAATAAATTCACTTATAGAAAGATTTGTTTTACTCATAAACAACACTTTAAATAAATTCTTTTCCTCCTTAGCAAATTTTATATAATTAATACCAGTCTGTTTATACTTAGGCATTTCATCATTCATATTATTTGTTAAAAAATCATAAAAATATTTAATCATCACTTTATTTAATTCCATCATTAATTCTTCGCTATTTTTAAACTGATAATATATTGGCCTTATTGAACAATTTAGTTTCTTAGCAATCTCTCTATTACTAACAGCATCAATTCCCTTTTCTCTTACTATTTCTAAAGCTGTATTTAAAATATTATCTTTACTTATACTTATATTCTTTGGCAATATATCACCTTCCTAACTATATTGTATCATGTGATACAATATTAGTAAAGGAAAAAATTAATTAAATGCAATTTCTGTATCAATATTATCATCAACTATAGCAATTATCAAAAATATAATACCACTTATTAAAATTAAGAATGAACCAATAAATGAGGCATATCTAAGTAAAACTTTCTTATTACTATCTCCAGGTTTTAATTCCAATATATCATCATAAGAATCTTTAGCAAAATAATAATAAATAAGTAACAAGACACTAAAAATAAGTATCATTAACCATTGATATTCTTTTTTACTCTTTTCACTTTTAGTTAAAATATAATTCTTTTCTTTACTATTTGCATACCAACTTAAAACAATAATACCAATATATATTATCCAAATATAATTTTCTATTTTAATATCTTTTAACCTACTTAAATCTTCATCCATATTAAAGTATATTATTTTGGGCATTCAGTTCATACCTAATTAGCCACTGACTTAATTTATAAATTTAAAAATCAATTTTTACTAGATTTTATAAGGGTTTGCAAAGTTGCAAATTCTTTTTTTAAAATTTTTTCAGGGAAATTTTAGGGAATTTTTTATTAAATTCTCTTTTTTTATTTATGTTTATTTATACTTATTTAATTTTAATTATATTAAATAATTGTCTACTTTTACTTGACTAATGCATTTTTATCAATAATATGGTATAATATTATTAACAAAGATAGTTTGTGGAAAGGATATGAAAAATGAAAAGTAAAAAAATTGCTAAAATTGTGATTATTATAATATTATTGATTTTGTTAATACCTATACCTTTTAAACTAAAAGATGGTGGTACAGTTGAGTGGAAATCTTTAACTTATTCAATATCAAAAGTTAATAGTATTTATTCAATAGATGATATTCGTATGGGTTATAAAAAAGGAGTTATAATAAAGATATTTAATATTACTGTTTTTAATAATTCAAAATATGATATTGAAAAAGAATTTGTCATTGTTGATAGTAGTAAAAATAACGAAAACTTTACTTGTGCTTCTGCTTTAGAAGAAATTTATAAAGATGATGAATATATTTATTACTTACCTTGTCAAAAGAGTCAATATATTAAAGTAATTTATGCCCCTAACGAATATCAAGAGGGATTAAAATCTTCACTAGAAGATGGTACAATTAAAATAAGCGATTTAGATGAGTTTAACATTGAATATATAAAAAAAGAAAGAAAATAAATTTAATGCTTAAAAAATATTCAGGGAAATTTTAGGGAATTTTTATATAAAATTATTTATATTTATTTGAATTTACTTGAATTTACTTATATTTTATTTTATAATATATATCGGAGCGAAGCCTTATTTAATAAGGGAAACGGTAAAAAATAAACGGTAATTTAATTTAGGGCTTATTTTTCATACCCACAAGGTCAAAAAATTTTCTACAAATAAAAAAAGTGGAATTGTACCACTCTCCAGTTTATGTGGTGTAATTATACACTTAGTCCACAGACCACTATAAATCTGTCCACCATGACAAAGTATTATTGCTTCCGGTATTTAAAATATATCATAATAATATAAGAATTGTCAAATTTATACATACATCTATTTATGTAATAATAACTTATTTTTTTTACTTTTAATGGCCAACTTGCATAAAAAAAAGAATATTATTTCTAATATTCTTTAGTAAACTCTTGGTAGCGAGAGGGAGATTCGAACTCTCGACCTGCCGGGTATGAACCGGATGCTCTAGCCAGCTGAGCTATCTCGCCATGACTACTAAATAATACCAAAAAAAAAGACTTTTGACAAGTCTTTTTCGACATTTTTTATATTTTTATCTCAAAATATCATCAACATTATCCAAATAACCTTCAATTTTCTTCAAAAATTTAGAAATATGAAATCCATCCACAAAAACATGACTAACAGTAATATTAAATGGCATTTCATATTTTTCATTATTTAAAACAAACTTTCCAAAACAAATTCTTGGAACACTTAAAGAACTAACATCTTCAGGAATTGGATGAGTGACACTCGTAAAATTTATCCATGGAACACTAGTAATATAGTATTCATTATAAGTATTTTCTAAGTTATAACTATCACTAGTTAAAATATCTTCATTCTTTGCTTTATCAATATTTTCTTTAGCAATATTATAAAACTCATGATAATTATCAACATATGAAAATCTAACATTTTCAAAAGTATCATTTTTAGTTAAAACGGTTATTCCTGGATTACAAACATCATATTCCACTGGTTCTTTATCTATAAATCTTTGCTTCATTTCAGGTATATCATTTAATGATTTAACTAAAATAAACAAGAAGTTGATAAAAAACGAACTATTAGTTTCTTTAGTATATTTAACTAATTTTGTTACATCTAAATTAACATTAACTCCATAAGTAGGATTTTTAAATGTTTTAAACCATTCATAAGTTTTTCTTCTACCCATTTTTTCTACATCTATTTTTTTCATATTACCACCTAATATTGAAATAATTGTACCCAATAATATGTTCCATAAAATTTAATTACACCAATACCAATTCTAGTAAAGGAAGAACTAATCATATTTTCATAATGACCTTGAGATCCTTTCCAAGCATATGAAACTTCTTTAGCATTACGTTGTCTACTTGCAATATTTTCCCCCACGCCATAAATATCTTGACCAAAATCACGCATTATATAATAGCACATATTTCCATCAGGTCTTTCATGAGAAAACTTATTTGAATAAGCCATTTCAATAGCTCTAACCATTGCAGCTTTAGTTAAAGTTTCATCAAGTTTTAATGGTTCCTTACCTGCTTCAGTTCTAAATTCATTGGTATATTTTACTACATCATTCACTTCATTTTGGTATATACTCATATTTTCAATAGCTTCAGGTAACATATCCGAAGTCTTTGCATTAAAATTAGTTCCATCAACTTCATTGTGAGTATATTCATTAACTTTCTTTTTAGACCCATCACTATATACATTATAAGTTTTTACATGCCAAGAAGTTAATTTAGTTCCATATTTTAAATCTTTTTCTTCTTTTTCTGTTTCAGTTTCTTCTTTAACAAATTTTACTTTATTATTATCATTCCTATTATTATTGTTTTTTGTATTACTTGTTTGTTTTTTTAAAATCTCTAGTTTTGTAGTTTCTTCTAATTCATTTCCACTACTATCTTTAGCAATAATAACAATATCATATGTACCAGCTTTATCATAAATCTTATCATCTTTATATGATAAAATACATTCTTCACCACTATTATCAGTACAGTTATCAACAAAATCAGTTATTTCGTATTTTTTTCCAACAACTATACTAACACTCTTTAATTTTAAATCTGGTTTTGTGGTATCAACTACATTTAAAGTAGTATCATATTTTGTATCATCAATATTTATAACTACTTTATATGTACCAACTTTATCATATTTTAGATTAAAATCTATTTCTTCATCATCAAGATAATATAATATTTTTGCATTACTATTAACATCTCTATCAAAAAAATCTTTAGCATTTAAAAGTTCACTCATAACTTCAACACTAACATCTTTTTTTATAACCAACTTTACATCATCATTGTTATTTGTATTTTCCTTTTTATTAGAAAAATAAATACCTAAACTAACCAAGCATACAAAAACGAAAACCAAAATACCAATAATTAAATATTTTTTATTTATTTTCTTCACAATAATCACCACATAAATTATAAATCATTTAAAAGAAAAAAGCTATAAGAATTTATACTCTTATAGCAATACCTTTCTTTTTTAAAATATATTTTCGAAGCCAATCAACTGGAAATACGCTTAAAGCTAAAGTTAAAACTAACAATAATTCATTTAATTTTAAACCATAAGTTCTAAAAATATCTCCCCCATTATATATAATCCACATCTGCGCAACAAAGATAAATGTAAATACTCCAATAAATACTTTATTCTTACCTAAATTAGCAAATGTGTTAATTCTAACAGTTCTAGCATTAAAAGCATTAAATATTCCCATGAATATAAACATTGCAAAATAAGCAGTCATTAAATATTTATTATTATCACCTACTCTAATTAATGATTTAAATATAGGTAACTTTAAAAACAAAATACATAATAATGCACAATATACACCTGTCCAAATAATTTCACTATACATATATTTATTCATAATCGGTGTATCTTTTTTCTTCGGAGGTTCTTCCATATATTCAATTAAAGGTGCTTCATAAGAAAATGCTACCCCTGCAAAAGTATCCATAATCATATTAAGCCATAACATTTGCACAATTGTAATCGGTGTTGTAACTCCAATAAAAGAACCAACTATTGATAAAACTAAAGCACACATATTAACAGTTAATTGATAAATAATAAACTTTCTAATACTTTTAAAAATAGTTCTACCATACAAAATAGCTTTACTAATTGATAAAATATTATTATCTAATATTACTATATCTGCAGCTTCTTTAGCAACTTCAGTACCACTGCCAACAGCAAAACCAATTACGATTCTTCCTGTAGAAGAGAGAATTCCAAATGTACCGGTACTTCCAGAACGCAATCTTCAGATGCCGGAATTAACAGAAGAAATGAAAGCAGCGAGAGAATCATGGGCAAAACGCTGGGAAGAGTATAAGCCTGCAAGAGAAGAACAGTTCAGAATTAAAGAAAATAAGGCCCGCCGGGAATCAAAGCTTAATACTGAATTTGCAAAGAAGCTTCGTGAAGAATATAAGTAATAATATCGGAGGCACAATATGTCAAAAGAACTGATGATTGAAAGAATAGAAAAAGCCCAGAAAGAAATTGAAGCAAAAAGAGAAACCGTACAGCAGGGAAAATTTCGTCAGGACTATCATTTTATGGCAGAAACCGGATGGATCAATGACCCAAATGGGTTGATATATTTTAAAGGAAAGTATCACTTTTTTTATCAATATAATCCATATTCCGGATTTTGGGACTGTATGCACTGGGGACATGCTGTCAGTGAAGATATGATTCATTGGGAGTATCTGCCATTAGCGCTTGCACCAAGTGAAGTATATGATGATCATTTGAAGGGGGGCTGCTTCTCCGGCAGTGCGATTGAACATGATGGAAAGTTATTCCTGATCTATACAGGAACCTGTAATAATGGAAATGGGTTTGAACAGGCACAGTGTATCGCATATAGTGAAGACGGGATCCACTTTGAAAAATATGAAGGGAACCCGGTGATCACAGCACCGGAAGGTGTTCCAACAGATCTGTTCAGGGATCCGAAAGTATGGAAACATGATGATACCTATTATGTAGTCTGTGGGGCAAGCAAAAATGGATTTGCACAGGCAAGACTGTATAAATCGACAGATATGTTCCACTGGGAATTTGTTAACGTCCTTGCAGAAAGCAGAGGCGAATGGGGCTATATGTGGGAGTGCCCGGATTTTTATCCGGTAGGAGATAAATATGTGTTGATGTTCTCTCCGATGGGAGGAAAAGAGCGTACCAGTGTTTATCTGGTAGGATGGGCGAATGCATGGGATTGGATGCCATTTTGGAAAGACTGGTGTCCGACATATCAAGAAGGCTGGTGCGGATTCTATAACATTCCGAGAGAGGCAGTATTAGCAGAAGATAATACATTAAAGTTTATTCCTGTAAAAGAATTACAGGATCTCCGGAAGAATAAGCAGGAAGAAGCGGACATTCTGATAAAAGAAGACGAGAAAAAAGAACTTCGGAGTGGCTGTGTTTATGAAACGGAAATGCGGATAAATCTGAAAAAATCAACTGCAGACAAGATTAAGCTGAACTTAAGAATGTCACAGGGAAAGAAGACAGAGATCCTATTTGATCTGCGAAAAGCGGAAGCATATTTTGACCGTAATAATTCCGATGGCTGGAGTAAAGGAGTCGCAAGATGTCCATTGAATTTAATGGGCAAAGAGCATCTGGATATTCATATTTATTCTGACAAAATTTCATTAGAAATATTCAGCAATGATTATCAGAATAATTTTTCTTGTAATATATATAATGTGGATGATGATCAGAAAAATGAAATGACAGCAATTGGTGGAGATCTGATGATTGAAAGCATTCGGTCATGGGAACTTGAAAAGACAATGAAATAATTATTCTCTCTCTGAAAAGGAATAACAAACCAGATTAGCAAAGGTTTGTTATTCCTTTTTGCATATTATTTATCTAACTTAAGTCCCGCCAGTGCCTGTGCAAATGCGTTATTCACCGGTTCATCATTTTGCTGCTGCTGTTTCTTCAGATATTTCTGGACATCGCGCTTAGATACGCCGGCACCTTCTTTGGCACGACGGTTCTTGAATGCTTCCAGCTTCTCTTTGTAGCCGCAGGAGCATACAAATGTCTCACTGTCCCCCTTTTTGATCAGTTCCATCTTCTTGTGACAGTTCGGACATCTTGCATTGCTGGTGCGTGCGATCGTCTCGCGGTAGCCGCATTCACGGTCCTGGCAGACCAGCATGCGGGAGTTCTTGCCTTTGACAGAAAGCATACGCTTGCCGCAACGCGGGCATTTTGTATTAGTCAGGTTATCGTGACGGAAAGTTCCGTCGGAAGTCTTGATATCCCGAATTAATTCTTTGGTGTAGCTTTCGATATCTTTGATAAATACCTGTTCTTTGTGTGCTCCTTTGGCAATCTTGGCAAGTTCCATTTCCCAGGAAGCGGTAAGCTCCGGTTTTTTCAAATCTTCCGGGACTAATTCCAGAAGCTGTTTTCCTTTGGATGTCAGAAGAATCTCATTTCCCTTCTTTTCCAACAGGAAAGAGTGGAACAATTTTTCAATGATATCGGCTCTTGTCGCTACGGTTCCGAGTCCGCCGGTTTCACCGAGAGTTTTTTTCATCTTATTATCATCAGAAGACATATAACGTACCGGATTCTCCATGGCGGACAGAAGTGTCGCTTCTGTAAAACGGGCGGGAGCTTTGGTCTTACCGTTTGTGATATTCGTGCGTGTGACAGTCAGGGTGTCGCCTTTGTGGAGAACAGGAAGTGCCTGCTCTGAAGCCTTTAAGTACATATCATTATTTTGGAAATCTTCTCCAAAATCTTCAGAATCTTCATAATCCCCGTAAGCATCATACTGTGAAGCAGAGGAACCGGAAGATGCAGCATCGGCATATACGGCCTTCCATCCGGCGGCTTTGATGACCTTTCCTTTTGCAGTAAATGTTTCACCTGCGGCTTCAGCTTTCAGTGTAGTCTGCTCATATTCAAATGCCGGATAGAGGACGCTGATAAAACGGCGTACGACCAGATCATAGATCTTGCGTTCATTGTTCGACATATGTTCCATCTGGACATATTCTTCCGTCGGGATGATCGCATGATGGTCGCTGACTTTTTTATCATCTACGAAGGCTTTGCTTGTCTTAAGCGGTTTCTTTAAGAGCTCCGGAATATATTTCTTATAAGGTCCGATATTGCAGGCTTTCAGGCGTTCTTTGATCGTTGGCACAATGTCCGTACCGATATAGCGGGAGTCTGTTCTTGGATAGGTGAGGACTTTGTGGTGCTCGTACAGACTCTGCATGATATTCAATGTCTCCTTTGCGGAGAAGCCAAAGCGCTTATTGGCATCGCGCTGTAATTCCGTCAGATCATAGAGGCCCGGGGAAGGTGTCCGCTTGGATGAGGTATGCACATCCGTCACGGTAAGTGTCTGGTTCTTTAATTTTTTATCAAGGCCGGTTATTAGGTCTTTGTTAAAGGAGCGCAGGGAACCGCTTTTCTTTTGCTGCCATGTCCATGTGACGATAGAAGCCATAGTGCCGACAGAACCACCGGTAACAGAAGTTGTACAACGCAGTCCATAATAATCTTCCGGTTTAAATGAACGGATCTGCTGTTCGCGGTGTGCGATCATGGCAAGTGTCGGTGTCTGTACACGTCCGCAGGAGAGCTGGGCGTTATACTTGCAGGTCAATGCACGGGTGGCATTGATCCCGACCAGCC
>ENA-OPDA01001811-OPDA01001811.1-human-gut-metagenome-genome-assembly--contig:-NODE-1811-length-13479-cov-1.894666_pt1 | contig 13479 bp, 7 predicted proteins | sample MGYA00241253_ERZ501486 | MGnify/ENA primary metagenome ERZ501486 (study PRJEB25962, sample SAMEA2042510) | human gut metagenome | biome: human gut; feature: human-associated habitat; material: faeces... | reverse complement strand
CCCCAGTAACGCTGACGGGAGAATACCCAGTCACGCAGTTTGTAGTTGGTTGTCTTTCTGCCCCAACCTTTTTCCTCCATCAGGTGAGGAATCTTCTTCTTTGCATCGAATGCCTTCATGCCGTTCCAGTCGCAGGAGTTTACGATGATACCGTCACCTGTGTAAGCTTCCGTCAGAGGCTTTCCTTCATCCTCGCCTTCGGGCAGGATAACAGGGATGATGGGCAGTTTGAATTTTGTCGCAAAATCAAAGTCACGTTCATCATGCGCAGGTACACACATTACTGCACCGGTACCATAATCAGCCAGTACATAGTCAGCAACCCAGATAGGGATTTCCTTGCCGTTTACGGGGTTCACGCAGTAGGAGCCCGTAAATACGCCTGTTTTTTCTTTATTTGTCATACGGTCAACGGCAGATTTTGTAGATGCTTCGTAGCAGTATTTTTCTACGGCATCCTTCTGCTCTGCGGTTGTCAATGCAGCCAGACCTTCATATTCGGGAGCCAGCACCATAAAGGTACAGCCGTGCAGTGTATCCGGTCTTGTGGTGTAAACAGTGATTTTATCATCAGAGCCTGTCAGCTTGAAATCAACCTCAGCACCATAGGATTTGCCAATCCAGTCGGTCTGCATTTTCTTTACCTTATCAGACCAATCCAGCTTATTCAAATCCTCCAGCAGTCTGTCTGCGTATGCTGTGATTTTCAGCATCCACTGACGCAGGTTTTTCTTTGTTACAACAGTACCGCAGCGTTCATGCACACCACCGGCAGCCTCTTCGTTTGCCAATACGCATTTACATTTGGGACACCAGTTCAAAGGCATTTCCTTTTCATAAGCCAGACCCTTTTTGAACATCTGCACAAAAATCCACTGTGTCCATTTATAATATTTGGGGTCTGTGGTATCTACTTCTTTATCCCAGTCATAGATTGCAGAAATTTCATGCAGCTGTCTTTTTGCGTTTTTAATATTTTGTTTTCTTCTACCCCTGCCTCAACTGCTAGATATACAGAATTCTGAAAAGCTATATTGATATTTTCATCAAACGCAAGTTTTTCAAGATCCTGAAACCGTTCAAACGCTTTTTGAATTTCAGCTATAACATTTTTCAACTGCACGTCCAACTGCTGATTTAACCGCACCATTTCCGCATAATAACCTTTTATGATTTCCTGCGATTTTAAATCTTCCTGTTTTTTACATAATTCATAGACAAACTCTCCTGCTATATTACCGATAACTGCTCCCAGCACCGGAATTGGAATGATTACCTGCCCTGCCGAAGAAGCAATTGCACTGACTGTAACATCCAGACAAACCGTCTCGCAGTTAATCACAAAATCCTCTTCCGATATGCTGCCGGCTTCTAGCTGTTTTACCTGTTCCGCAACTCCAAAAGCAGCCGTAACATACGCCGACGCAACATTTGCAGGAGTCGCTGTGAAATTCGTCAATACATAAATCGCACCGCCTCTGATGCCGCCCTTTATCGTTCCTTTTCCACTATCTACTCCGATTTCTTTCCAGTCATCTGATGTAAATTCCGAAAACTTTTTCTCTTTTCTTTTTTGGGCAACTGACATACCGAATGTAACGCCACCTTCAACAGCAGCACTGATTCCTGCTGCTTTGACTCCTTCTTTTAAAGTAGGTTTAGATTCTTCATATGCCCTTTTCCTTTGTTTTTCATCCTCGCGCTGTACATTCTTTTCTTCCCTGTCAACTGTTTTGGCAGCCGTTCCCTGCTGGACTTCTCCATACTCCACCGCCGATGGATTGATATCCTTCCCTAACTCCAGTCCTTTTTCTTCCAAAAATTCATCGATTCTTTTTGCGAGATTATAATCCGCTTTATTTAATTGGGAGGGATTCTTTTTATATGCCTCCAGAAGTGCGGTCATTTTCTCGTACTGGTCTTTAGGAATATCATAAGCCCCACCATTTTTTATAAAATTCGGATAGGTTTCCATGTGTTCAGAAAGCGCATGATTTCCAAATAATGTATTTTTTAACCCATTATAAAACTTGGATTGGATTTGCTGTCCATTCCTGATGTAATCTTCCGGTGCAGTCCTTCCAACACCATCAAACGTATGATTTTTATTGAATCCCTGGATCGCTCTGCGGGCATTTTCAAAATTAACCTGCATGTGCTCGGCTATTTCGCCATGTTTTGTTGTTACACTTCCAAGAATATGCGCTGGATCTCCTATAAACTGCTTAATTTTTTCAAGCTCTTTTAATGCCTCTTCTAAATTGATATCCTGTCGGTTTAACTTTTCGATCAGCGTGTCTAATCGCATCTGGTTCAGATGTGTAATCCAGGCAGCAATTGCCTGTTCCTGCGTACTTTTTACTGTCCGCTCAACCGCCCCTGACATATCATTCTCCCCTCGTCTACTCTATTGTTTCATTCAACAGCTGAGATAAGCTTAATGTATGATTGACCAGAGTTCCCAAAAACAACTTATCTTCTTCCTGTAAGGAAAGATAATCCAAATTCATGAAACTCATGATTTTGGATTTTTCCCGATTCATATCGTCAAATAATCGATCTGTTTTAGCCTTTAAAGCGTTGATTTTTTCCGTTGTTTCATCCAGCGCTTCTCTTGCCTTTGCGATCTCCTTTGCTTCTTTGACAGCTTTCTCTGCCACATCTTTATTTTTGTTTGTTAATGAAATCAAAGAAATCCCCGTCGATGCTGCTGTAATTCCCCAGCCAATCGGACCTGCCAACGCTAAAAAGGCCTGTCCTGCTGCCATTCCTGCTCCTTCCTTTACTGCAAATCCTGCAAATGTCCTTCCGATCCATGCCATTGCGGCTTTCTGTGCCGCTGCCCCGGAAAGAGCACTGATTGCCGTCCCCGTAGAGGCAGTTCCGAAAGTCGTGGCAATACTCATCAACGCCGTCGGAGCCATCGATGCAATGCCAATACCAGCTGTTGTACCACCTACAATGTTTACTCCAGCTTTCAGAGATGCATCATAAGCTTCTTTTGCATACTGCTCTGTCTCTTTAAATTTCGTAAGCTCCTTTCCGATTTTTCCCAGTTCTGTATCGAATTGTTTTGGTGTATTGGCAATGCTATTGACTACTTTCTGTACCAGTTTAATTAACTCAACAGATTTTCCCCTGATTTCATACAACAGTTCGCAGGACTTCCCCATGATTCCGTATGAAGCATTATAATCAGCAAGCGTCTTCTCATGAATTTTTAATGCTTCCTTTTTCAAATTATTGTTGAACATGCTTTCTTCCCCCTTTTTTCTTACAACGATTTTATGTCATCATTATATACCCCCCCCAATAATATCAACACATACCACTGTTTTCTCTCTCATTATGACACCAATTGAGTGTCCAGTTTTCTTCCGGTAAAGAAATTGACTTTTTCCGGATTTTTCTTTATGATAAACGTAATCCAGCTTTTTCTGGGCGTCTTTTTTTGCCGACTCTATTATATCGTTGGATTTTTATCGGATTGATTTTCCTGATTGTTTAGAAAATAGAATAGGATTACCCGCTATCTCTAATATGCTTAATTGGAGAACTGTCGGGGCACTACGTCAACCGCCGGACACTTTGTGAAAGGAGGTTGGTGCTATGATTACTTATTCGGAATTATTCCAGTTTGTAATGATGCTTTGCGCTGTTATAACTCTTGTTATTTACATTTCACGCAAAAAGTAGCGCCCCTGCTCGGCTAAAGTAAGGCGCTACTTTTTGTATGGCTTTTACATGCCGGCGGTCAGGTAGTAGCTGACCGACAGCTCTCTTGTTAAGTATATTATAGTATCTGCTGTTTTATTTGTCAAATTCCTTCTTTCCCAAATACCCTTTTACAAAGTAGAATTTACTTTTTCAATTCACCATTTTCCTGGAGCAAACGGCACATTTAAAGCGATTCTCTGATTTTATCTTTTTTTAATCAGATTTTCACACAATCGACACAGTTTTGGACTACATTAGTATTTATCAATAGGAACGAACCTTCGCGAAAACGAACCGCTCGCTCGGAAAAGAGGGCTATTATGAGTGATCAGGGCAAAATTGAAAAAATCCACAAACTTGATACGAAGCATAAAACAGCTTCTATTATTAAAATGATGGAGGGCAAGCATTCCGACACCGAAATAATTTGTGCGGCGCTGGAAGCACTCGGAGACATTGCCGATGAGGATTCCCTCAATGAAATTACACATTATCTGGAGCATGAAGATCCGGCGGTCCGTACCAAAGCCTGCTGCGTAGCTGCCAAGCTGAATACGGATTATCTAAATACGCGTGTCCGTTATCAGATGTCTCAGGAAAAAGATCCTGAGGTCAAAAAAGCAATTCAGGAAGCTCTGGATCATGCAGGACACATTGTTGAGCCTTAACATTGGGCTTTTGAGACAGACATTCTCTTATATTCGGTGCAGATTGAACTATTTCAACCTCACACTACTTTCTCCTTTCAGGGCGTCGGAAAACCGGCGCCCTCTCCTTTTTTCCGGGAGCGTGAGCTGTTAGGTGGATTTCCGGAATCAACCTCACGGCGCAGCGCCGGGCAGAGAGGCAGGTTCTTCGCGAAAAGCATTCTCTGCAGACATTCGGCACCTTCAAGAATACCGCATTTCGAACAATTTACATTTTCTGCAATTTTTTTCATCGGCCCAGTATATGTATTATCACTGTTTCGCATTGCACACACCAAAAAATTTAACACCTCGGATTCTTTGCCTCCCAGCCCGGAAAGAGTTTCAAAAAATAAATGATACACTTTAATAAAATCGCTTTTTGCAGTATCCAGGCTTTCTGGTGTTGGATATTCTATCGGCAGGAATAACGGGTCATTGCCATTGCTATCGGTTATAATCCAGTCACTCAATGGACGGCCAAGCAGTGAATCATACTTTGACATCAACCGTGCCTTAACAATAATATCGCCCTTTACCAGCAATCTTGGATTGAGCATCCAAATCCGTTCGTCATCAGTCTTAGCCAGCATATCATTTTCCATCATCTTTTTGAATGTGTTACGAACTGTTGTAACATCGCATTCCAGTTTTCTAGCAATGGTTTTATAGGCTCCGATAAACTCATTCTTTGTGGGCTGCGTTTTTTGCAGGATATATGCCACCACCTTGCTTTCTGCCGCGGAAAACGTTGAAAGCAGTTCAAAGAATTTTTTGTCTGCTTTCCAAAAATGCTTTGCCCCGTACTCGGCTTTGTGCTGCTCGTGCTGAAACTCTAATGCCTCGCCAGTTTTTGCATTCTCAAAAATGACAGTTTCAACGTCCTGTTTGCTCATTTTCTTCATTGTATTGCTCCTTGATACTTTAGGGGTGATTCCATGATACTTTGTGTATTTTTGGAAAATATTTCCTTTCTAAATATTTAATTATATGTCGTTATATTTCTACACTTTCCATTTCAAAAATGCCAAGTCTCTCATCTTATATTGTTCAATGTTATTCATTTCATGAAATATCATTGAATTAAATAAGGAGTATTGCGGAAAGTTGCATCCTAACCCATAAATTTTCCATTTGTTTATCCGCTTTTCCTTATTTCCTCCTATATAAGTTCGCGCTTCGCGGGATAAATAGGAAAAAATAAGAAACAACTTATTGTTCCCTATAAGTTCACGCTCCGCGGAGATGATAGGTAGAAAATAAGAGCTAACTGCTATATCTTTCATTATTTATTTCTTTCACATTAAAATTAAAAGTTTCTTCTTATCTTTTCCTATAAGTTCGCGCTTCGCGGTCTGCATAGGGGAAAAATAAGCTGTATCTTTGATGGAACCCTTTGCCTTATTGCTATGCCTAAATTCTTACTCGCTTCCATTGCAGCGTGCAGCTTTTTGCTCTACTAGTAATAGGTTATCTGTCCATTTTATTAACCATGTAGTCATTGATAGCATTTTACGTTCTGAACACAACTTTCTGGCTGGCAAATGGTTTCATCTTATCTTGAAAGGAAGCAACTTCCTTATGTTTGGTGTTTTTTCCTACATTTCTAACGCCACCTTTCGTTATAGCCAAAAGCGTTGACTGCCATGCACTTTTGGGCGCTTTGAGCACTATGATTTAGGCTGAAACACTTCACCCAGAATGTCTGTAGTGCAATGGTAGGTTGCTTTTTTACGTTCTGAACACAGCTTTCATGTAGGGCAGGCACTTCCCTCTTATTTTGAAAGTTGTGCGTTGCTTTTACCCTCTGCATTTTTAGCGCCATTTTGCTTGCAGCCCAAAAAGCAGGCTGTCATGTTCCCTATTGGCTGTGTGCTAAATCTTGGGCGGGACGTTTCGTTCAGAACGTCAGCAACATAGCGGTAAGCAGCACTTTTACGTTCTGGAGATAAGCTACAGGCAGGTTGACACTTTCCCCAAAAGTTGGCACTGCTCATAAAGTTATCGCTCTGAACTTTGCAACCATTTTGCAGTTATCATCCATCACAGGGTTGCCGATGATGCGTATTATTCTTTTTTCAATGTACAAAAAAAGAGCCTGCACAAACATAAACTGCAATTCCGCAATAGGGATGCAATAAATTTTGTACAGGCTCTTTATTGGCCTATATTCAATTTTAAATGTAATCGCGTAAGTTTTTATATACTCTTCGAGGTTACATATATATTATGCCTCGATTCGCACAGAATGTCACTATCTTTTTTGCATTATATTAGCCCAAAATATTTATCAAAGAACGCTTGCAATTTTGCAATAATTCCATCCTTTTTAGCCGTTCGGTTGCCGCCGCCAAAACGCGAGACCGGCGGCAGGATGCGGTCAACGTCTGTGCCGGTAGTCTTTAATACACCATCGCGGAAAGAGTTATCCACAAACTTGCGCGTTTCGTCCGGCTTGAGTTTTTCCTCCGCAATAAGTGTATCAAGGTCGGTTTTCTTTTGCTCGGTGACGAACTTTATCCAGTCGTCATCTACCTTGGTGGCCGTATTGACGGTTGCGATAAAGTTTTCAATCAGGTCTTTCTTGCTGCGCAGCTGCATACTGGAATCCACGGCCTTGCGGATGTCAACAAGAATTTCTTTATCCTCGCAGTTGCTATCGTGATACTTGGCAACCAGCATAAGGATATAGTCAATGTTGATTTCCACCTGACGGATAAGCTCCATCTCAAAAACTATATCGTCATTGATGACTTCCTTATCGGGGTTCTTAGGCCGCAGCTGTTGGTATAGGTCAATATAGTTGCTCTGGTAGTCCTGCATATCGCGCGGGGAGAGCAGTTCATTGCCCGCAAAGTCGTCAAACGAGGTAAGGATATTCCGCAGCCGCAGGATTGCGCCAAACAGCGCGATAAAGTCCTTTTGGTTTTGTTCGCCAATAATGGGCTGACCCAGCGGGAACTTTGCTTGCAGTTTGGCAATCAGGTCTTCGTAGCCGTCGTGGTGTTTGCCGTCCTCGTCATAGCCATCGTAATAGGCTTTATAGTTTTTCAGCAGAACGATACTACCCGCATTGCGGTCACCAAACAAGGCAATGGCTTTGTTGGTTTCCTCCTCCAGATTGCGGAAGCAGACAATGTTGCCGTATGTCTTTACGGAGTTCAGGATACGGTTTGTGCGCGAGAACGCCTGTATCAAGCCGTGCATGACAAGGTTTTTATCCACCCAGAGCGTATTTAGCGTGGTAGCGTCAAAGCCCGTCAGGAACATATTTACGACAATCAGGATGTCAACCTCGCGGTTTTTCATGCGCAGGGAAAGGTCTTTATAATAGTTCTGGAATCTGTCGGCCGAGGTGTCATAATGCGTCCTAAAAAGTGCATTATAATCCTTGATTGCAGACTCCAAAAAGTCCCGCGAGCTTGCATCAAGCTGGCTGGTATCATCGGAATTTTCCTCGCCCAGCATGCCGTTTGCATCTTCCACGTCCTCGTTGGGGGCGTAGCTGAAAATCGTTGCCACGCGCAGGCGCTTTGCTTCGGGCAAGTCCTGCATCTGGCGCTTAAATTCCAGATAGTACGCCTTTGCCATCGCAATCGAGCTGACCGCAAAGATGGAGTTAAAGCCCGACAGGCGCACGCTGTCCTTGACCTCTGCAACCTGCCCGCGCGTTTTATCGGTGGCTACTGCTTCAATGTTGCGCAGCGCACGGAAAGAATACGTCTTACCGTTGCGTTTTGTTTTCTGGTCAAAATGCTCTAAGATATATTTGACGATTTCCTTTACACGGCGCGGGTCGGCAAGTGCCTTTTCAGTGTCGATGGCCTTGACCTGCTTATCGCCGATGCCTGCTTTGCGGTTGACCGTATCCACATAGTCAATACGGAACGGCAGAACGTTGTTATCGTTGATAGCGTCAACAATCGTATAGGTATGCAGCGGCAAGACTTTTTTGCCATCGGCATCCGGTTCACCGCCAAACGCCTGCGGGGTGGTTTTCAGCGTAGGTTTGCCGCGCGTACTGGCATTGGCCGCAAAAATCGGCGTACCCGTAAAGCCAAACAGGTGATAGTTCTTAAAATATTTTGTGATGTCCTCGTGCATATCGCCAAACTGGCTGCGATGGCACTCATCAAAAATCAAGACAACATGCTTTTGGAAAATCTCATGTCCCTTATTGCGGGCAACAAACAGCGCCAGCTTTTGAATCGTTGTAATGATGATTTTATAAGTATGTGGGTTGCCTTTGGCATCCCGGTCTTCCAGCTGACGTTGCAGCACCTGCGTGGAGGTGTTGCCGTTGGCCGCGCCTTTTTCAAAGCGGTCATATTCTTTCATGGTCTGGTAGTCCAAATCCTTGCGGTCTACCACGAACAGAACTTTATCAATATAGGGAAGATTGGACGCCAGCTGCGCCGTTTTGAAGGAGGTCAGCGTTTTTCCGCTGCCTGTTGTGTGCCAGATGTACCCGCCTGCCGCCAGTGTTCCCGTCTGCTTGTAGTTGGTTGAAACCTCAATGCGGGACAAAATACGCTCGGTCGCCGCAATCTGGTACGGACGCATCACCAGCAGCAGGTCTTCGGACGTAAAGACGCAATACTTCGTCAGGATGTTCAGCAGCGTATGGCGGGCAAAGAACGTGCGGGTAAAGTCCACCAAATCGGGGATGACACGGTTTTTCCCATCAGCCCAAAAGGACGCAAATTCAAAGCTGTTGCTTGTCTTTTTGCCGCTCTTTCGGGTTGTTCCGGCGCTCTCTTTAATATGGCTGTCACGGGTCGTGTTGGAGTAATACTTCGTGTTCGTGCCATTGGAGATAACGAAAATCTGTACATACTCATACAGGCCGCTGCCAGCCCAAAAGCTGTCCCGCTGGTAACGGTTGATTTGGTTGAACGCCTCTTTGATGGGCACACCACGCCGCTTCAATTCCACATGAACCAGCGGCAGACCGTTTACAAGAATCGTGACATCATAGCGGTTATCATAGTTGCCGCCGTTCTCGACATACTGGTTGATAACCTGCAAGCGGTTGTTATGGATGTTCTTTTTGTCCAGCAGCGTGATATTGACCGTAGAGCCGTCCTCGCGGGTCAGATTTTGAATGTTATCCTCTTGGATGCGGCGGGTCTTTTCTTTGATGCCATCGTTCGCGTTGGCGATTTTATCCTTAAAAAAGAAGTCCCACTCTTTATCCGTGAAAGTATAGTTGTTCAGCAGTTCCAACTGGCGGCGCAGGTTCGCCACAAGGTCAGCGTTATCATGGATAGGGAGGTAGCCATAGCCCTGCTCCTCCAGCATCTTGATAAATGCCTGCTCCAGCGCGGCCTCGCTCTGGTAAGCGTCAGAACGTTTACTTTGCGGTTCGTATTCTGTTACAACGGTACTTTCGTTGCTGGCAGCAACTACATTGTAAGTGCTCATGCTTTATCTTCCTCAATTTGGCTTTTGGCATTGCCTTGCTCTGCAAAGAACAAAATGCCATCGACAAGTAACAAGGCCTTTAAGAAATCCATTCTTGTATATGTCCGATGCGTTCTTCCATGCTGTAGCCAATTTCTGTTCAATAGGTCTTCCTCTTTTTCTGTAAATGGTTTCCCATTAAACATCGTTCCGGTTACTGCGTTCAGCCCCGTAGAAACACACCAAAACTTTCTGTCTAATCCCGTTAGTTCCTCATTATTTGAAATACGTTCTTCAATTTTCTTTATTCGTTTTTCATAGTTAACGCATCCCTGCATATCCGATGCGTCTGCAAGTATGCCATCCGCCAAGGAAAAAAGCCCTGTACACGCAAGTTGATAATGCTCTTGCTGAAACGCTGCAATGATTTCTTCGTAGAATCTTTGATACATTCCCATTCCATCATGCTGCTTAAGTGTTTCAATTAGCGGAGAAATATGTCCTCCTTCATAGTAGTACCTATCAACCGCCTGTACAATATCAGGTTCCTCACAAAATTTGTGCGCCAATTCTAATGTGAAATCATCTGTAAATACAATTTGCGCATTTGCCATTTTATCTACCGCTTCTGCCCAAAGCGCAAATTCTCCGAATATTTTTCCAATTTCAATCAAGCTCGGAAGAACTTGGGCAACTGTTTTTCTAAGACTTGAAACAGCGTCAGCGAAAGCCTTGAGTCCTGCATAAAGTCCATCTGTGTTTATACCATCATCATTCACAATTATCCAGCTCCTTAAAAGCTAACAGTTTGTCCCGATAGTATTCGTATTGCTTTTGCCTTGTCTCGATTTCAGCAGGGAGGCCGGTGGTGAGGTCGTTGCAGAGGGTGTCAAAACGGTCAAGGATGGCTACAATATCCTTTTGCTTTTCCTGTGATGGGATAGGAATAGGAATTTTGTTCAAATTCTTTTGGTTCAATTTGGGCTGTGCTCCGCCAGAAATAAACGTTGTCAAATCAATAGAATTCAGGTAATACTCAACGAACTTTCTGGTTTCATAGGTTTTAAATTTCAGTATGTGTGCGTGATTATTAACCCAATTCTTTCCCGAAATCGAAAATGCAATAGGTGTATTTCTTGCCAACAGGTTTGCGCCATCCTCTGACACAAGCAAATAATCTCCATCAAATATATAGTCATTCACATAATCAACAATACCAGACGCGCCATAATACGGATATTCGCCCGATTCTCGGTTTCCACTTGTTACAGGTTTACGTTTGTTATCACAATTTTCTGATATATCTTCAAGAGACACTTTCACATAACCAAACACATACTGCAAGAGCTTAATTATGCTCTGTCTGTCTGTCTGTCTGTCTGTCTGTCTGTCTGTCTGTCTGTCTGTCTGTCTGTCAAGATTATGTCGTCAGCCGCAGCAAACGTCAAGAGCATATCCCGATAATATTCATACTGTTTTTTACGAGCTTCAATTTCCGCAGGCAGACCAATGTTAAGGTCAGAACAGATGGCATCGAAGTTATCCAATGTTTCTGCAATTTTTACTTGTCTCTCGATGGGCGGAACAGCTATTTTTAGTGATTTTATTTCGCTTGCATTCATGTTGGGGACGCTACTGCTTTTACTTTTTATTTCCATTGCAGACAGAGCATGAAATAAGTAGCGGGTATTTACAGTATCATCTTTCGGAATAACAACTTTCAATCTAATTATAGGGGTAAAGAACGCCTTTCTAAAGTATACCGTCCCTGTATTTGCACCAATAGAAGAAATTGCAACTGCGTCCTTATTTACTTTATATGATGCAGAATATCCGTAGACATCTTTTCCGTTTCCCCACACTGGATAGCAATGGTTGTCATCACCATTTTCGCCTTTAATGCAGTCTACTGGCGGTTCTCCCCCTGTAATAACATCGCAAACTTCTCCTAACATCCTCCATTTCGTTCCAAATGTTTCCTCTTTGTGAGTGCTGAAAGTCAAAAGCGTGTTGCGGTAGTATTCATACTGCTTTTTGCGTGCTGTAAGCTCCGCTGTAAGCTCCGCTGTAAGCTCCGTGAAATTGTCCAGTCCCCGGACAATTTCACGTTGGACCTGCAATGGCGGAACAGGTATCTTAACCTTTGATACAACTGCTTGCGTCAAACTAGGAACTCCGCCAGCCTTATTCAGCTTTTCCAAATGTTCTTTCTGCAATACATAATAAATGTACTTTGGTTCTACAACTTTAGTATCAATCACTGTATAGAAAATTGTATCAACTGTCCAAAACGGTGTATCAACATAATACAGTTTATCCAACGAGCCTTTTCGCGGAATTAAAACCGATGGTTTATCATACGCAGCGTGGTCAATATATGTCATTATTCCGCCAGACCCATAAACTGGTACATCTCCGCTTCCAAAGCCTTTATAATCTTTTCCATTTTTTAATACTTTAGATTTATATTTTACTGTAACTTTTGGTTTCTTTGCGTACCCATCATATACATATCTCTGCGAACCAAGTGTAATAGATGCAGATGATATTGATGTGTATTGATAAAAGCCAAATGTATATGGTCCTGTAGAACTCCATCTTTTATCTACAACAAAATAATAAGTACCTGCTGATAGTGATATCTGTTCTTTCTTTATATTTAAACCACTCTCTCGATCTTTACTACTGTATTCATTCCATACAACTTTTCCATCACGATCATAAATATACAGCTCTGCATCTTCTAATCTAGAACTATAACTCAGTGTTAATTTCTTTGATGTATTAAGAGTTAATTTATAAATATCCTTTTCATCATTCTCTGCTATCTGACCTGTATACTTTGAACCAATAGATATGCTATTTGCATTCTGTAAGGAATTATTCGTTCCATTCCCACTCTCTGTAAAACTTTCTCCGGCACTTTGGAATGATGTTTTAAATGAATATGTTCCTGTTGTGTCATAACTAGCGTTAACAGCCAAATAATAAGTACCTTTTGTCAGATCAATATCTTCATTTAATGCACTCTGTCCCGTAACATCGTCTTTGTAAAGACCTTGATCCCATACACTATTTCCATTTTCGTCATAGATATTATAATTGACTCTATAAATTTTAGCGTATGCATTTAGTTTTAATCTTCCAGATGATGGCATTACAAATTTATAAAAATCTTTCTCGTCATTTATTGCTATCTGACCTTTATAGGTATTTCCAAAAGATATTGTATTGGCTGTCCACATGGAATTATTATTTCCATTGCCTGTTTCCTTGAAAGTTTCCCCAGCACTTTTAAAAGAAATTTTAAAATTATAATTTCCTTTATACCCCTCTCCATCAACCACTAAATAATATGTTCCAGATGTAAGATTCAGTTTTTCATCAATAGAACTCATTCCTGTTGTATTATCTTGATAATATGACTCACCCCACAATTCATTACCATTGGAATCATAAACTCTATACTGTATGTTATAAATCGTGGCTTTTGCGATTAAAGAAGCTTCTCCTGAAGATGATAATGTAAATTTATAATATTTCTTTTGTGTTGATGAATTTAACGTTCCAGAATACGTTTGCTCTGTGGAAGCTGATATTGCATTGTTCATTGAATTCCCTGTAGCTGCCTTGGCAGGAATGATCTGCACCATGCTAATAATCATAAAAAGTG
>ENA-OPDA01001801-OPDA01001801.1-human-gut-metagenome-genome-assembly--contig:-NODE-1801-length-13584-cov-2.363663_pt1 | contig 13584 bp, 13 predicted proteins | sample MGYA00241253_ERZ501486 | MGnify/ENA primary metagenome ERZ501486 (study PRJEB25962, sample SAMEA2042510) | human gut metagenome | biome: human gut; feature: human-associated habitat; material: faeces... | reverse complement strand
AGCCCCATAAGCGATGTCCTATGATGCGTCCCTACAGATTTGTATTCACCCCATTTATGGTCGCATTCTCATTCTCCCTCATAGGAATGACGAGACACTTCTCCCCATTGATGACCTGCGCATGAATCTGTGAAGCCTTCTCCGGCTTTACATGAAGCACCACATCATAGGTCTTAATTTGGGCAGTGTAATTATCAATCTCTTCCTGCTTCTCAAGAAGCTGTGAGGTGCGCTCCTCAATCTGATTATTTTTCTCCTGGATAACAGAATCCTTCTCCTCAAGCTGCGCATTTTTCTCATTGAGCTCGAGAGTTAAATCGCCGACCTGGCTCTCAAGAGCAAGCTTTTCCACGCGGATTTCATTAGCTGCAAGAGCCTTTGAATCAATGACATTGGCTGCGATAGGCAGCTTGTCACCGAAGGCCTCATTGACGGATTTTTCAATGCGTGAAATCTTTTCCTCAGAGACATGGCAGTCACTCAGCACCTTGTTCATAGCCTCGTTGTCGAGAATGAACGGATCGTCGTCATCATCGTGAGTCTCAGCGTAGTCATCGGCCATCTCGGACAGATTCTGCTGGATATCAAGCAGCTTGTCATCAGTGCTCTCGTCCTCGGCACCTAGCACGTTTCTGACGATTGAATGGAAAGCCATCTTCTGCTCAGTAGCTGTGCGCTCCACACCGCAGCCGAGGCCGTTTGTCATAAACTCAGAGTGCGGCTCCTTGGTGTTTTTCGTATAGAAAAGAGTGGAGTGTATGTCAGTGCTTCTATCGTTGAAAGCAGGGAATAAAAAGCCTGTCTCAGGTGCACCGACCACCCAGTCCCTTATGCGGGCTCCAATACGCTGCTCCTTTTCCAGATAGCCAAGGCCCGGCTTTGAAAGTGTGACAGGGCAGATGGCGCAGAGCATGTATTTGTACACCTCCTCGGACTCATCCACGTTGATGTTGTCCTTTGTACGTGTCATGACATCGTAGCTGTCGAGATACAAAAGAATCAAGTAGTTCCCGGCCTCATCGTAGGTGTCGATGACCAGATCATAGTATGTATCGAGCAGAGTCTCATCATTAAGCTCGCTGTCTCGAAGCGCCATGAGAATCTGCTGGCGGCCTCCGACCTCTTCCTCCTCAAGCGGAAACTGCAGATTGAGCAGGTTGTTTCCGAGAGTGCCGGAAAGCACCTTGTTTGAAATCTCCAGATATTTGTAGTATTCATCCTCCTCCAGAGTGAGAAATTTGCCACCGAATTTGCAGACCTTTTCATGGTTGCAGTCCACGTAGCAGCCGACCAGACGACTGAAGGTTGCCTGGTCTTTTTTTAATCTTCGTTTTAGTTCCAATACTTCTTTTTTGTTCATATTATCCTCGCATTATTTTCATACCATTCAAAAATTTCCGTAATCACATTATATGTATGGAATAAATATTTGTCAATTGAGCGGCGCCTTTTATGTCCCGCTGTCAATCAAGAAAAAAGATGACAGAGCAACCACAAAATGCTATAATTTAGGAAATCAACGGATTATGATATAAAGGCTGACACAGAGACATCCACAGGTGTCTCTGTTCTTGGATTGAGGCATAAATGGAGCAGAAAATGACAAACAATCACATTACAATAGGCATTCTCGCACATGTAGATGCGGGAAAGACAACCCTGTCTGAGGCCATGCTTTACAGCACCGGGCAGATTCGCTCACTCGGGCGCGTGGACCATCAGGATGCGTATCTGGACAACGATGCGCAGGAGCGTGAGCGTGGAATAACTATTTTTTCAAAGCAGGCAAGGCTTGATATTTCGCGTGGCACAAATGCGGCAGATACAGCACATACAGCAGATGTAGCACGTACGGCAGATACAGCTCGTACATGGCATGTAGTCATGCTTGATACACCGGGGCATGTGGATTTTTCGGCAGAGATGGAGCGTACCCTTCAGGTGCTCGACTATGCAATACTTGTAATCAGCGCAACTGATGGAGTGCAGGGGCACACGCGCACACTGTGGAGACTTTTAAAGCACTATAACGTGCCGACATTTATTTTTGTAAACAAGATGGATATGCAGGGCACGGATGCGGAGAAAGTGCAGGCAGAGCTAAAGAGCGAGCTGAGTGATGGCTGCGTGGATTTTTCTTCACAGGATTTATTTGAGGAGCTTGCCATGTGCAGCGAGCCTCTTTTAGATGAATTTATGGAATCGGGAGAGCTTGCGGATGCACATATTGCGCAGGCGGTGGCTCAAAGGGAGGTGTTCCCCTGCTTTTACGGCTCGGCACTTAAGCTTGACAGAGTGGATACGCTGATTCAGGGACTTTCGAGGTTTATGTGTGAAAGAAATTATCCTGACGATTTTTCTGCCCGCGTATACAAGATAGGCAGGGATGACAGAGGCAGCAGGCTGACATTTTTAAAGGTTACCGGAGGCTGTCTTAGAGTCAGGGACAAAATAGAGTACAAAGCGCATGGCGGTGACGAGGCGAAAGACCTTCTGATTGAGAAAATCGATCAGATAAGAAAGTATTCCGGCGAAAAATATGAGATAGCTGATGTGGCAGAGGCGGGTGAGATAGTTGCTGTCACAGGTCTTAGCTCGACATTTCCGGGGCAGGGGCTCGGGTTTGAGCAGCAGTCCAATATGCCAATCCTTGAACCGGTACTAAACTATAGGATGATTCTGCCGGATGATGTAAATCCGGCGGCATTTATGGAAAAGCTAAAGCAGCTTGAGGAGGAAGACCCACAGCTTTACATAGTGTGGGTGGAGGAGTTTAAGGAAATCCATGTGCAGCTCATGGGACAGGTGCAGATGGAGGTGCTTGTGCGTCTCATAAAGGACAGGTTTGGTGTTGTTGTCACGTTCGGACCGGGCAGCATTGTATATAAGGAAACGATAGCAAGGGCTGTCGAGGGAGTAGGACACTTTGAGCCGTTGCGCCATTATGCAGAGGTGCATTTGCTGCTGGAACCGTTGGAGCGCGGCGCAGGCTTGGAATTTGATACGGTTTGCAGTGAGGACAAGCTGGATCGCAATTGGCAGCGTCTGATTTTGACGCATCTGGCAGAGCGCGAACATTTGGGCGTGCTGACCGGTTCACCAATTACCGATATGCGGATAACACTGCTGTCCGGCAAGGCGCATGCCAAGCACACAGAGGGCGGTGATTTCCGGCAGGCAACCTACCGTGCCATTCGGCAGGGCTTGATGAAGGCGCAGTCCATGCTGCTGGAACCGTGGTACGCCTTTCGGCTAGAGGTGCCGCAGGAATTTATCGGACGCGCCATGACGGACATTCCGGCGCGCGGCGGCACGTTTGATCCGCCGGAAACAGACGGAACGTATTCTGTTTTGACGGGCACGGCGCCGGTTTCTTCCATGCGGGATTATCCGATGGAGGTCGTTGCCTATACGCGCGGAACAGGACGCCTTTCGCTGACGGTGGACGGCTATCGTCCTTGCCACGAGGCGGAACAGGTGATTGCACAAGCGGGATATCAGCCAGAAGCGGATTTGGAACACACGCCGGATTCGGTCTTTTGCTCGCACGGAGCAGGCTATCCGGTCAAGTGGAATGAAGTCGAACAGCATATGCATTTGCCGCTGACCTATCAGCCGGCGGGAGAGAAAAAACAAGAAGAACAGGTGATTTCTCGCCCGGTAAAGGCGGCTTACAGCAGCTCGGCACAATTGGACAAAGAACTCAAGAAGATTTTTGAACGGACATACGGCACCATACAGCCCAGAGCGTTCCGGTCACAAAAAGCCATGCGGTATGACCAGCCGCGCGAGGTTTTGCGTCAGTTGGAACCGGCGCGCGATTATCTGCTGGTCGATGGCTATAATATTATTTTCTCATGGGATGATTTGAACGAAATCGCCAAGGACAATATGGATGCGGCGCGGCAGGTACTGATGGATATGCTGTGCAATTATCAGGCATACCGCCGCTGTGAATTGATTCTGGTGTTCGATGCGTACCGCGTGCCGGGAAGAGCCGGTATGATTGACAGCTATCACAACATCCATGTGGTGTACACCAAAGAGGCAGAGACCGCAGATATGTTTATTGAGAAGGTCTCCTACGAAATCAGCGGCCGCCGCAATGTGCGCGTGGCAACGTCCGACGGCATTGAGCAGATTATTATTTTCTCGCACGGTGCACAGCGCGTTTCTGCGCGGGCATTCCGAGAGGAAGTGGATCAGGTCAATCGGCAGATTGCCGATGCGATTCAGCGGCAAAATCAGCGATAAACAGGCGAAAACAAGGAAGAGGGAGACTTCTTCCTTGTTTTTGAAAAAAACATGAAATTTTTGTTGACAAATTGAAAAAGACCATGTATAATAAATATCGTTCTCAAGAGAACAGCAAACCAACTCGGAAGTTTAGCTCAGCTGGGAGAGCATCTGCCTTACAAGCAGAGGGTCACAGGTTCGAGCCCTGTAACTTCCACCATGAAAAGCACTCCAAACGGAGTGCTTTTTTGCTTACTTACAAGAATTTGGAGGAAAAATATGTTAGAATTCAGATATGACACACAGCTTTTGATCGAAGGAAACAATCTTGATGAAGATGCAATCAACGACTACTTCACAAGTAATTTTCAGGGAGACTGCTTGCTGGCAGTTGGTGATGAAGACTTGATTAAAATTCATTTTCACACCAATGAACCTTGGAAAGTCTTGGAGTATTGCGCCGGTCTTGGAGAAATTTATGATATTGTCGTTGAAGATATGGACAGACAGGAAAGAGGACTGAAGGGGTAAGTATATCTGTACTTTGAAAACTCTGTTTTTCAAACATGCGATAAGAAAAGACGCAACAGCGAGTTGCTTGTCTCGAAAGCGGCTTCCGATTATACTTATACGTGCAAGGAGGTGCTTTCTATGAACACCAAGGAGATCCTATATAAACTTCGCACGAAAAACGGCATGTCGCAGGATGCGCTTGCAGAAAAAGTATTTGTTACCAGACAGGCAGTTTCGCGCTGGGAAAACGGAGAGACCGTTCCAAATACAGAGACATTAAAATTGCTGTCCGAATTATTTGATGTTTCTATCAACACACTTTTGGGTTCGCCAAGACAATTGATTTGTCAGTGCTGCGGGATGCCCATAGAAGATGATTCCATTATCGGCAGAAATCAAGACGGTACCTTAAATGAGGACTACTGCAGGTGGTGTTATGCCGATGGAACATATACGTATCATGATATGGATGATTTGATTGATGTTTGTGTCAAAAACATGAAAAACGAAACATGTACCGAGAAACAAGCACGTGAATATTTACAGGTGTTGCTTCCGACACTGGATTATTGGAAACACTATGATGCACTCAGTGACGACGGACAATTTGAGGCGTTCAAGAAACAACTGATACAGGAAATCAATCAGCTTCACATCGAGGGGCTGCCGACGGTCGAAGCATTATATGCTCTGGTAGGAAAACAGGTCAATCTTGCGTATATCTTGCCGAACGGACAATCGGTGAAATTTTTGGATGACCGCAAGACCTATCTCGGCAATCAGTTCCCCTGCGAATTCGGCGGAGAACGATGTTTCGGCGTGGTCGCCAGCATGGATTTTCTGCTTGTGTGCACGTATGAAAAAGACGGAGTAAATCCGGAATTGGTCTTGTATAAAAAGAGATAAAATTCTAATGAGGAGAAGACGATATGCTCATAGACTTTAATCAAAAACAGGAAATTACTGTGCCGGGGATGAACAATGGAACTGGTACAATGACGGCAAAAATGTACATAGATGAACAAGGAAAAGTTATTCCCTGTTCGATTCATCCAGGCGGGTCTATCGGATTGCATACGCATGAAACCAGCGATGACATCAATTATGTGTTGTCTGGCAATGGAAAAGCCATTTGTGATGGAAAAGAAGAAGTGCTGTGTGCCGGAACTTGTCATATCTGTAAAAAAGGCTCGTCGCATAGTATTACCAATACTGGTGATACGGATTTGGTTTTATTAACTATTGTCGTAGAGCGTTGAAAAATGAATCGTAACACGTTAGAACAATATATTTTAGAAACATATGTGGCTCAAATCGATTATCCTTGGGTGAAATATCCTAGTCACGAAGTATTTCGCCATGAGAACAATAAAAAATGGTTCGCTCTGGTGATGGACATTCCGAAGAATAAATTGGGTGTTTCGGGCAATGATAGTATATCTGTGGTAAATGTTAAATGTGATAAGATTTTAGTTCCTTCTCTGCGGGAGCGAGATGGGATTTTTCCGGCGTATCACATGAGTAAAGAGCATTGGATTACCATCGCACTGGATGGCAGTGTACCGAATGATACCATAAAAATGCTGCTCGACATGAGCTTTGAAGCGACAAAGAATAAGAGAAAATGATGTGCAGATTGTTTTTCTAGAGCTTGTACCAGAAATATGCAACAGCTTCGGCGTGATTGCCGGCATGGATTTTCTGCTTGTGTGCACGTATGAAAAGGATGGAGTAAATCCGGAATTGGTGCTGTATAAGAAGCGATAAGAAACAGAACAAATGCAAAAAGCACGCGGGAACGCGTGCTTTTTTGTGCAATCTTTTGATTTTGCACGTGAGATTGGAAAAGTTTGATACGGGTACTTTTTTTTTCGCTTAGAATCGTCTATAATAAAGATACTTTCATGTATAAAAGTATTTTTTTGACATACAGGTTCAGGAGGCATTCCGACTATGAAAATTTTAAAGCAGGCAGAGAAAAAGACCTATCAGAGAGATGCTGCCTTGACACATACCGTCATGGACATCATTGAAAATGTACAGACCAACGGTGACAAGGCGCTGATTGAATACGCGGCAAAATTTGATCACATGGATATTGACACCGTGCGCATTTCTCCGGAGCAGGTCAAGGCTGCCTACGAGCAGGTTGATGAGGAAACCATCGAGACCATTCGATTTGCGGCGGGACAGATTCGCTTCTTTGCAGAAAAGCAGCGTGAGTGCCTGAAGGATCTGAACATTCCGAGCCGCGTAGAGGGCGTAGAAATCGGCCATCGTATGATTCCGGTAGATCGCTGCGGCTGTTATGTACCGGCCGGCCGCCATCCGCTGCCGAGCTCCGCGCTGATGGGCATTGTGACTGCAAAGGCGGCTGGTGTGCAGGAGGTTTGCGCCTGCTCTCCGGCATACGCCGGTTATGGCACAATTCATCCGGCGGTACTGGTTGCGATGGATATTGCCGGTGCGGATGAAATTTATTGCATGGGCGGCGCGCAGGCAGTTGCAGCCTTTGCTTACGGCACACAGAGCATCAAGAAGGTGGATTTGATTGTCGGCCCGGGCAACAAGTTTGTCACAGAGGCAAAGCGTCAGGTGCTGGGTGATGTCGGTATTGACAGTCTGGCAGGCCCGAGCGAAGTGTTGATTGTCGCAGATCACACCGCAGATCCGGAATTTTTGGCGATTGACTTGCTGGCACAGGCAGAGCATGACCCGAACTCCAAGGCGATTCTCGTCTGCACCGATCGGGCAACCATTGACGAGACCATGAAGGAAATGGATCGTCTGATTACCACCCTGAACACAGAAGATGTATGCCGCCAGTCTTGGAAGGACAACGGTGCGATATATCTGGCGGATTCCATGCAGGAAGCCATTGATTTGGCAAATGAGATTGCACCGGAGCATTTAGAGATTGAGACCGACAACGAGCGCGAAGTTGCGCAGCAAATGCGCCATTACGGCTCTCTGTTTGTTGGACATTATGCGCCGGTCGCATTCGGTGACTTTGTGTCCGGCCCGAACCACACCCTGCCGACGATGGGAACCGCGCGCTATTCCAACGGCGTGTGGGTCGGCACGTTCATCAAGACGCCGTTCCATCAGTTTGTCAACAAGCAGGGATGCCTGAATCTGGCACAGCCGACGATGAACTTTGCAAATATCGAAGGTCTTCCGGCACACCGCGATTCGGTTCGCCTGCGCGTGGAGAGACTGAAATAAAAACTGCACGAGCACAAAACGGGGGCACACATGGTGTGTCCTCTTTTTTGTGCTCGTTTTTGAAAAACTTTGCATTAATTTGCGCAAACGCACCGATTGAAAGAAAAAGATGTCTATGCTTTTGTGCAACTTTTTTCAAATGATTTTATGAAAATTGTTAAAAATATGACTATAACTGCGTGGAAAAGTTCAGATTTCCAAAGTCGGTCAAAAAAGTGCACAAAATTGAATGACAATGATTGAAATTGAATGTTGAAAATGTTATAATTGATGTCACAGAGAGGGAATTGACATGATCGCTGAAACCAGACACCAGATGATTTTGGATATTTTACATAAACAACGATCCGCCAGTGTGCAGGAGCTGGCCGAACAGCTGCACATCAGTGAATCAACCATTCGGCGTGATCTGATTGTTTTGGATCGTCAGGGAAAGCTAACGAAGGTATATGGCGGAGCCATGGCAATGAACATGGAGTCATCATATGATTCGTATGAGCCAGATATGGACACAAAAGAAGGTCTGTATGTAGAGGAAAAAAAGCGCATGGGGCAGTACGCCGCATCGCTGATTCGTGCGGATGATTTTGTGTATATTGATGCCGGAACCAGCACCATCCATTTGGTCAATGCCATTGACGGAGATGCAAAAAAAGCGGTGTACGTCACAAACGGCCTGCTGCACACGCGCATTTTGGCGCGAAAAGGATGCATCGTTTATGTTCCGGCGGGACGCGTCAAACCGCGTACCGAAGCCATCGTGGGCGCTGCCGTTCTCAACAGTCTGCGCCGCTATAATTTTACCAAAGCATTTATGGGAGCCAATGGCATTTCCATCGAGCGCGGATTTATGACGCCGACCATCGAGGAAGCCGAGCTGAAGGCGGCGGCGATTCAGTCGTCACTGGAAAGCTGGTTCCTGGCAGATGAAAGCAAGTTTAATAAAATTTGTGCCGCGGGTATCTGCGACTTGGGACAGGCGAACATCATTACAAACCGCCTGCCGGATGTCAGATATGCGGAGAAAACATTGGTGAAGGAGATTGACTGAGAATGATTTATACTGTAACCTTTAATCCGGCCATTGATTATGTGGTTCACTTACAGGGAGAGCTCAAGCAGGAAGGCATCAACAGAAACACAGCGGAAGAATATCAGTTCGGCGGAAAGGGCATCAATGTTTCCAATGTGCTGCGCACGCTGGGCGTGGAGTCTGAGGCGTTGGGCTTTGTCGCTGGATTTACAGGCGAAGGACTGGAAAAAGGATTACAGGCGAGCGGTCTGCACACGGATTTCATTCATGTGGCAGAAGGCATGACCCGCATCAATGTAAAAATCAAAGCGGAACAGGAAGCGGAAATCAACGGCATCGGTCCTAACATTACCCAGGAGGATATGAAGCAGCTGTATCAAAAGCTGGATCAGATTCAGGCGGGCGATACCTTGGTGCTGTCCGGTTCGATTCCATCGTGTCTTGCCAGTGACACCTATGAGAAAATTATGGCGCATCTGGCGGACAAGGACATTCGCATTGTCGTGGATGCGACGCGCGATTTGCTCGTCAATGTGCTCAAGTACCATCCGTTTCTCATCAAGCCGAACAATCATGAGCTGGGCGAAATCTTCAACACGGTTCTCAAGACAGACGAAGAAATTGCCAACTGCGCGAGAAAGCTGCAGAAAATGGGCGGCAGAAACATTCTGGTCTCTATGGCAGGAGACGGATCTATGCTGATCACAGAGAACGGAGAGACATACAGAATGGGCGTTCCAAAAGGAAAAGTTGTTAATTCTGTAGGAGCCGGAGATTCCATGGTAGCAGGCTTTATGGCAGGCTGGATGGAAAAACAGGATTACGAATACGCTTTCCACATGGGGATTTCCGCAGGAAGCGCAAGTGCATTTTCTGAAAATCTTGCCACGAGGGAAGAGATTCAGGCGGTATATAAACAGGTAACAGAGGGGTAAATAAGAAAGGAGAAGGGAAGATGAGAATCACAGATCTGCTTGACAAACGAAGCATATCGCTGGATGCAGCACCGAAGACAAAATCCGAAGCGCTGGACATGGCCGTAGATCTTATGGTAAAAAGCGAAAAGATCAGCGACCGGGAAGCTTATCGGAAACAGGTGTATTTAAGAGAGGAAGAAAGTACAACAGGAATCGGTGAGGGAATCGCCATTCCCCATGGAAAATGTGATGCGGTAAAGAAACCGGGACTTGCTGCCATGGTAGTAAAAAACGGCGTGGAATTTGAGGCACTGGACGATGAACCGGTCACCCTTCTTTTCCTGATCGCGGCACCGAATACAGAAGACAACATTCATCTGGATGTACTCAGCAAACTTTCCGTGATGCTGATGGATGATAATTTTACAGAGTCCTTACGTAACGCGAAATCTGTAGATGAATTTATGGAGATCATCGACAAAGCAGATGATGAGAAAAAAGACATCGACGAGAGACTGGCAGACACAGGAAGTTCCGAAGGAGCCAGAGCCAAACTGCTGGCAGTTACTTCATGCCCCACAGGTATTGCCCACACCTACATGGCAGCAGAAGGACTGGAAAAAGCAGCGAAGGCGAAAGACTGTTTCATTAAAATAGAGACAAGAGGCTCCGGCGGAGCAAAAAATGTACTTACGGATCAGGAGATCCAGGAAGCAGACTGCATTATCGTAGCAGCAGATGCCAAGGTTCCTATGGACCGTTTCGATGGAAAGAAAGTCATCGAATGCCAAGTTTCCGATGGAATCAGCAAGGCAGACCAGCTGGTTGAACGTGCGATCTCCGGAGATGTTCCGGTATATCATGGGGCAGCAGGCAGCCAGAACTCTTCCTCAAACGCAAAAGCAGGCGGCGGGGCAGGCCACAAAATCTACATGCAGCTGATGAACGGTGTATCTCATATGCTTCCACTGGTTGTTGGCGGTGGTATCCTGATCGCTCTTGCATTCCTGATCGATGGTTTAAGTGTAGATTTAAGTTCCCTTCCGGCAGACCAGAGAGCAAACTTTGGTACCATCACACCGGTAGCGGCTGTTCTGAAAAACATTGGTGGAACCGCATTTGGTTTTATGCTCCCTGTACTGGCCGGCTTTATCGCAATGGCCATCGGTGACAGACCGGCCCTTGCAGTTGGCCTTGTAGGCGGTATGATCGCAGCAAACGGAAAATCCGGTTTTCTTGGAGCTCTTCTTGCAGGTTTCCTTGCAGGATATCTGATCCTGGGACTTCGTAAAGTCTGTGATAAACTTCCGGAAGCTCTGGAAAAAATCGCACCGGTACTGATCTATCCGGTTGTTGGTGTCCTTCTTATGGGACTTTGTATGACATTCATTGTAGAGCCGATCATGGGTGGTATCAATACAGGATTAAATAATGCCTTGACAGGCATGGGAAATTCAAGTAAAGTAATTTTAGGACTGGTTCTCGGTGGCATGATGGCCATTGATATGGGAGGCCCGTTCAACAAAGCAGCATATGTATTTGGTACAGCGGCCATTGCGGCAGGTAACTATGACATTATGGCAGCAGTTATGGTAGGAGGCATGACTCCTCCATGTGCTATCGCACTTGCATCCCTGCTGTTTAAAGACAAATTTACAAAAGAAGAGCGTGAGGCAGGACCGACCAACTTTATCATGGGACTTGCATTTATCACAGAAGGAGCCATTCCTTTTGCGGCATCTGACCCGATCCATGTACTCCCGTCCTGCATCGTCGGCTCCGCAATAGCAGGAGCGATCTCCATGTTCTTTAACTGTACACTGATGGCACCACACGGCGGAATCTTCGTATTCCCGGTTGTAGGTAATGCACTGATGTATCTGGTCGCACTGGTTGTGGGAACTTTGATCTCAGCTGTACTTCTCGGTGTACTGAAGAAAAAAGTTGCTTAAATTTTAAAATTAAAAATAAAAACCTGGAGGATAAAAAAATGAAAGAATTCAAGTATGTAGTAACAGATAACGAAGGAATCCATGCACGTCCGGCAGGAGAGCTTGTGAAACTTGTAAAAGGCTTCGAGTCCAAGATCACAATCGAGAAAGACGGTAAGACTGTAGAGTGCAGAAAGCTTCTTGCACTTATGGGACTTGGCGTAAAGAAAGGCCATGAGGTTACCTTCACATTCGATGGTGCAGACGAGGATGCAGCATACGAGGCAGTAAGCAAATTCATGCAGGAGAACCTGTAATTTCTGAATGAGTGAACAGAAGACATCCCGGTCCGGCTGATCGGGGTGTCTTTTTTAAAGGAGGAAAAACATGCTGACGGAGCAGAGATATGAGATCATACTCGGCCTTCTCAGAGAAAAAAACAGTGTCACGGTAACAGAACTGAAAGATATCCTGAATGCATCGGAATCCACGGTTCGCAGAGATATCACAGCACTTTACAAGGCAGGAAAACTGACCAGGGTTTTTGGCGGCGCAGTGGCACTGGAGCATACAGTCAATGCTTATGAGCCTACTGTAGCCCAAAAATCCGAGCTTAATATCGAGGAAAAAAAGAAGATCGCAGCTTATGCGGCATCTCTGATCCAGCCGGAGGATTTTGTATATCTGGATGCGGGAACGACGACCGGATATATGCTGGAACATCTTAACGGCTCCAGGGCGACTTTTGTGACCAACGGTGTTTCCCATGCAAGGACCCTGGCCCAGATGGGAATCCGTGTGCTGCTGATCGGCGGGGAGTTGAAAGGCTCCACGGAAGCGGTGATCGGAAGCCAGGCCATGCAGATGCTGAAGAATTATCATTTTACCAAGGGCTTTTTTGGAACCAACGGAATGACCCAGAGAGAAGGCTTTACCACACCGGAGGCCAATGAGGCACTGGTAAAACGAACAGCTATGGAGCAGTGCCTGGAAAAATATGTAGTGTCCGACAGTTCCAAATTCGGACAGATCAGTGCGGTGACGTTCTTTTCATTTGAAGGGGCGGTAATCCTGACGGAAAACTGTTCCAGAGAATATAAGGACTGCAGAAATATTCAGATCGTATCATAGAAAATTATAAAATGAAAAGATTATAAAAAAACCGGTTTGGAAGAAAATTCTTCGGAACCGGTTTTTGCGATCAGTTTTCCTTGGAGATCATGGATTCCAGATCTTCCACAGAAATGTCTTTCTTATGCATCAGTTTGAGAAGACGTTTCAGCTCTGCGGCTTCTTCTGCTTTCTTGGCTGCTTTATGAATTTCCTCCAGCTGAGCTGCAAGAGCAGTTTTCTCATCTTCCAGAGCTGCAATCTTCTCTGTGTAGGCAGCAATCTTGGAATCTACTTTGGAAATCTTTTCGTTCAGTACTTCTACTTTGGTACGTCTCTGTCCCATATGAAACCTCCTGATAAAATATTATTACTTATACAATAGCATAAAAGGTCTGAAAATACAATTATCAATTATATTTCATATTGACTTGGTGGGGAAAGTATGATATCTTAACGGAATGAGAACAGGAATGATCGTTTCAGATAAAAATAAATGGCAGAATTGTAATAGAAATTAAAGAGGTGAAGAAAACAATGGAAGAAAAAGAATTACAGGAAGCATTAAAAAAAGAAGAAGATCTGAAAGCCTATTTCCGCCAGCTGAAAAGCGTGGCGG
>ENA-OPDA01001800-OPDA01001800.1-human-gut-metagenome-genome-assembly--contig:-NODE-1800-length-13586-cov-1.962309_pt1 | contig 13586 bp, 9 predicted proteins | sample MGYA00241253_ERZ501486 | MGnify/ENA primary metagenome ERZ501486 (study PRJEB25962, sample SAMEA2042510) | human gut metagenome | biome: human gut; feature: human-associated habitat; material: faeces... | reverse complement strand
GCCGGAAGCCACATGTCAAACGCGCCGTCTGTAATCCGGATGGGAGTGAGCCTGATCTTCCAGATTCCATCGTCAATGTAACTGCCCACTGGGATAAAATCCAGATAAATTTCCTGTGCCGTACTAAATGGCTTTGGCTCTCCATAGTAAATCAAAATCTTTGTATCTCCCAAGCGAAATCTCTGTATTCCAAGCTCTTCCCGAAATGGTCCTGCCACCTCTCCATTTGGGTGTTCCAAAGAAAACTCTATCTCATCTACATACTGTTTCCAAATCTGCAGGTTGATGCTCCGCTCATAGTCTCCAATTTGCAGGGGAACGACTTCATTTGAATTACCCAGTACTCCCGAAGTGTGCGTTGCTTTATTTCCTTCATTTCCGGTTCCCACGCAGATAACATTTCTTCCGATAACTGCCACGGTATCCAGATAAAATTCAAGCAGGGATTCTCCATCATGCGAACCATAATTATTTCCGAAACTCAAATTTAACGCAAGTGGTTTTCCAAGCCTGACTGCTGTTTTGATACAGTAATCAATTCCTTGCATCAATTCCGTTGTTCTCGGAAATCCTTCTGCTCTTGGATTTCCAAGTTTCACCACAATCAATTCACTTTTGGGTGCAACTCCCCGATAGACTCCTTTTGACGCTCTCCCATTTCCGGCTGCAATTCCCATCACACCTGTTCCATGCCCGCTCAAATCCCGGCTCGGAACAACCGCATACCGCTCTGCGGGAGTCCTTTTTGCCAACGCTTCCTCTATTTGCTCTTTTGTATATTCCGTTCCAATCTCATATCCCTCTGGTGGATTTCCCGATACACTCTGATCCCAAAGCCGCAAAATCCGGCTGGTTCCATCTTCATTACAAAAATCTGGATGACTGTAATCAATACCCGAATCCACACATCCAACTAGAACTCCCTCTCCAAACAGGGAATTTCCCTGCAAAAAAGACTCATCCTGCACTGAATTGATACAAGAAGATGATCGTCCCTCATTTACGGCAAAAAATAAACGCTTGGGTTTTTCTATAAATTCAACCCCTGCGTCATTTGCCAATCTCTCTATTTGATTTTGTGAAAGCGTTAAAATTGCAAAACCTCCCAAAAGCCTTACGGTCTGGATTTCCGGATTTTCAAAAATCTCCGGTTCTCCAGAATATTTTACAATCACCTCCCATTTTCCTTGTTCTGTTTCATAACCAACCGATAAATTTTCTGATTTTTCCAATTCCTCCGATGTGGCATTCAATGCCAGATTTAATAGATTTTCCAGTTTTTGATTTTCCATTTGGCTTTTTTCTTTTCCATTTTTTATAGTGTATGCTGAGTAAATCTTTCTGTACAAAAAAGGTGACTCTCCACCTTCTGGAGAATCACCTTTTGAATCGATTCTTTCTATTATTTTCTATTACTGATTTACATATTTATGAATGGTTGCTCTTACTGCTCCTTTTCCTGCAATCATTTCTCTAAACATTTCTTCTATCTTTTCTGCCACACCTGTTGTATACAAATCAACAAAGAACAGACGCTCGTTAGAAAGAATCGGTTTTAACTGGTCTGTAAATGTCTCCGGTTTTCCGATTACAATCTCTTTTAACTGTTCCTGAATTTCTTCATTCATTGGGTCCGGAGCTAATTCATATTTTTCTCCTTCATCATCTACTCCAAGCATGTAACGAAGCCATCCGGCAATTCCAAGCGGAATCGCAGTCAGTTTTTTTGCATCTCCAAATTTTTCAACATAAGCTTTGATGGTTTCTCCAAAACGGATTCCCACCATCTGAGAGACGTCAACAGAGAGACGCATATTGGTGTCTCCTAAGTATTCATTCGGGAAACGGTCATTGAATAATTCATCTACAAACGCCTGTGGAGAGAGAATTCCAGGATTTGGGACAACCGGAAGTCCTTCATCATAAGCAACCATACGTGCCATTTTCATCATGTCTTCATTTGTATTTAACATATGGGCAAATAAGTCATATCCCTGTACGACTCCAAGAGGTCCTGTAGCGGAATGTACCGGATTTAAGCATACAGTTACTTTCATACGTTCTGATAAATTAACAGTATTTCTGTCAGCCATATAAACACCAAAGCCTTTCTCCAGTGCCGGACGACCATTCGGGAAATTGTCTTCAATAACCAGATACTGTGGTTTTTCCGCATTTACAAACGGTGCAATATAAGTTTTTTTACTTGTAATAACCGGCTGCATTTCTTCAATGCCAAGTTCTTCCAAATCATTTGCAATTTTTTCACTCGGACGAGGAGTAATTTTATCAATCATGGTCCATGGGAACGCAACTACTTTTTCATCACTGACATAAGAAACAAATCCTTCCTCTACAAATCCTGCTTTTTTCCATTCTTCTGTCATAGTCAGTACAGATTCACGAAGTTTTGCACCATTTTTAGAACAGTTATCCATGGAAACCAAAGCCAATGGGTATTTTCCTGCCTTGTATCTTTCATACAACATTGCCACTACTACTGCCATTGCTCCTGTCGCTTTATCCGGACCATTTTCAATATCAGCCTGTACGAATGGGAACCATGTGCCATCTGCTTTCTGTAATGCATATCCTTTTTCTGTAATTGTAAAAGAAACCATCTGTAACGACTTACTTGTAAAAATTTCTTTTAAACGGTTCCACTGTGTCTCATTAGATGACTGCGCTTTTACTGCCTCTGCCAGAGAACCCAGCACTTTATATTCACGGCTTCCGTCTCCATGAAGAATAACGCTTAAGCCCAGATTATCATAAGGAGTATAAATCTTATCCACTACATCATAATCAAATGTTTCTACGCAGGTAAGTCCACGGTCTAATGCACCTTCTTCTAATAAACCATCTGCAATTCCACCGATAAATACACGGAAAATATTTCCGATTCCAAAGTGTACCCATCTTGGTTCTTTTTTCGCTTTTTCCGAAACCTCTTTCACATCGTATCCCGGAAGCTGAATTCCTGCTTTCTCCCATGCTTCACGATTTTTGATCCCATCCATTGTTAATTTCATGTCGTAATTTCCTCCTTAATTTTATCTTGCATCAAGTTTTGCTTTTCACTTATGTTTATATCTTAATTGTAAGTTAAGTATATATATCCGTTCAAAAAAAATCCATTGACAAAAATTATAATTTTTATCAATGGATTTTGTACAGATTCACTATAAATTTTACCAAAACCGAACCACCCTTTTTCTTGCATCAAAATAAAATCTCACTTATAATTATCTTTAAGTATAGCTTTATCTTATTTCCTGGAGGATTTTTTCTTATGATAAAATTAATTGCAACTGATATTGATGGAACTTTAGTAAAAGACGGAACTCTCATGATTAATCCGGAATACATGACCGTGATTGAACAGCTAACCCAGAAAGGAATTCTGTTTGTTGTCTGCTCCGGTCGTCAGTTTTCAAGTGAAAAGAAACTCTTTGCCCCAATCAAAGACAAACTGTTATATATCTCAGATGGCGGAACCGTCGTCCGCACCCCAAATGAAATCTTAAAAACTTATCCAATGTCAGATGAACTTTGGAAAAATATGTATCAGATGGTTAAAGAAAAACTTCCATCCTGTGACTGTTTTGCCGCTACACCGGATTACTGTTTTGCAGAAGATGGAGGTAGCCAGATGTTCCACTGGTTAAGAGATTCTTATGGGTTTGAAATGAAAGAAATCGATGACTTATCTAAATTAGAATCAAAGGATATCATTAAATTTACCATTTATCATCCAACTGCCTGTGAAGAAATGTGTACTCCTCTTTTCATTCCTTCCTGGAAGGAAAAAGCTCAGCTTGCAGTTGCCGGAAAAGAATGGGTGGACTGCAATGCGCTTGGAGTAAGCAAATGGACTGCTATCTCCTTTTTAATGGAAAAATATCAACTGAATGCTGATGAAATATGCTGCTTTGGTGATAATCTCAACGACATTGAAATGTTAAAAAATGCCGGAACCAGCTATGCTGTTTCCAATGCCCGTCCAGAGGTAATCGAAGCGGCGAAATCAACCTGTGCACCTTACTGGGAAAGTGGAGTGTTAGAAGTGTTAAAATCATTTTTATAATGCAATAGGTAGCAGGAATAGAACTTTTTCCCTGCTACCACCTGAGTCAAGTGGATATTCGCAATCCGCTTCGCTACTTGCTTGATTTGGTTAAATAATAATCCCTTCCAAATGGTCACATTCATGCTGAATAATCTGTGCTGTCCATCCAGAATATTTCTGCCTCTGTTTCTTAAAATTCATATCCTCATACTCAACTTCAATCTCCTGATATCTGGTACATTTTCGTACCCCTTCAAGGGACAGACAGCCTTCTTCAGTCTCATATTTTCCAGATTTTTTCACGATTTTCGGATTAAGCATTGCCACATTTAAAAATCCCATATTCACTGCAATAATGCACTTCTTTACCCCAATCATATTTGCTGCCATGCCAACACAGCCATCCTCATGGGCTTTTAATGTATCCAGCAAATCCACTGCTGTCTGAATGTCTTCTTTCATTGCCGGCTCTGATTTTTGATTTAGGAAAAAGATATCTCTCATAATTGGTTTTACCATTGTTTTTCTCTCCTGTTTTTACAACACATAATAATGCGGAATAATATCTTCATAATGTCCATCCGGCATCCGATTCTCTCATAAATATTACGTCTCTCTTTTCTGTCAAATCTCCAAAAGATTTTTAATTGCTTCCATATAAATCAGCACCGCTTCTTCCATACCCGAAACCAGCATATACTCATCTGCACTGTGAATCCGATAATCAATTCCCAGTTTCTCCGGTCCAAATGCAATAATATTTTTAAGGGATTTTGCATAAGTTCCGCCACCGATTACCATCGGTTCATTCTCGGTATCACCTGTCACATCCACATACGCTTTATAGAGTGCATTGACAAGTGGAGACTCCCTTGGGAAGAACAACGGGTCGCCGATTTCAAGAATTTCAATTCGTCCATTTTCATCTTCAAGTTTTTCTTCGCACATCTTACGCACATCCTCTGCTTTTAAAGTCACCGGAACTCGAATATCAATCGTACAGGAAATGACACCATTTTCTGTTTTGACAATTCCATTACATAAAGTCAAATCACCGTATTCATCCTCAAATTTTAATCCGATTCCAGCTCCATCACAGGATGTTCCAATGTGACTGTTATAAAATTTCACAAAATCATCTTCAAATCCTGCTTTTTCAAGACTCTCAAAGGTTACTCCTGCTGCATTCACTCCAAGTGTCGGTGTGCTTGCATGCGCCGGAACTCCTTTTGCATAAATACGGATTGTTCCATTTTCTTCTGTCACTTGATATTCCTGAAGCTTTGTCTTTGCTAAAATTTCTTTTAATCCCGCTTCTGCCGGAATCACAGTTGTACACGCATCGCAGACTGCATTTGAAACAAATCCGCCATTCATAGAAATAATTTTTGTATTTTTTGAATATGCCACCATGGACATATGACCTTTTTCACCATGAATACATGGGAAATTTGCATCCGGCGTAAATCCACAGGATAACTCCTCTTCGACTTCATTATAATGTTCCATGCATTTTGAACCGGTCTCTTCGTTACACCCCATAATAAGACGCACTCTCTTATTTAGTTTCACACCCGAATCACGCAAAAGTTTCATCGCATAAAGTGCCTCGATGACTGGACCTTTATCATCTGTCGTTCCACGTCCATAGATATAATCGCCCTCTCTTGTGAGCTTAAATGGGTCATAAGTCCAGTCTCCGCCAACCGGCACGATATCAAGATGTCCGGCAATTCCGACAATCTCTTCTCCCTCTCCCATTTCAGCATAACCACAGTAATTATCTAAGTTTACGGTTTTAAATCCAAGTTCTTCTGCAATTTTCAGTCCTTCTTTCAGTGCCTCTGCCGGTCCTTCCCCAAACGGTTTTCCCTCTCCAGGCATTCCAAGCTGGGAATCAATTGCAACCAGTCTGCCAATATTTGTTATCATTTCATCTGATAAATCATGAATCTGTTCTTTGATACTCATAATAATCCTCCAGTTTTTATTCTACTTTATTTTTATTCCGGAATCGTATATTCATTTCGGATATAAATTTCTGTATAAATTAATTCTTTTTCCGGTTCTTCTGCATGAAACAGCAGACGAAATAAAATCATAACCGGTTCGTAACCCTGAATCGAAGCGTCCTGTCCAATCAAAAAATGAATATAACCTTCTCTCATGAGCCTGTAGTTTTCCCCCATAAAATCATTGGCTATCATTTTTATCTTTCCTGCCATGCTCTTCTTTTTTAATGCCATACACACACCCAATTCTCCATGGGAGGTCATATAAATTGCTTTCAGATCCGGATTTTCCTTTAATATTTCCTCTGTAATTTTCTCTGCTTTTTCATTTTCTTCAAAACAATATTCCGGTCCAACCAACTCCACATCTGGATACTTTTCTCTTATCTGTGTTGTAAATCCATCCACACGTTCTCTAAGAGAAGGGTTCGTCTGATATCCGGAAATAATGGCAATTTTTCCCGTTCCGTTTACCAATTCTCCCATCAGACCTGCTGCTGCCTTTCCACACTGAATACCATTTTGCCCGACAAAACAGAGTCTTCCGGTATCCGGCACATCTGAGTTAAATGTCACTATCGGAATCTGATAGACTCCTGTAAATTCACGAATTTTTTCTTTGACTGCCTCTTCATCCGATGGAACCATTGCAATTGCGCTGACTCCGTCCTTTCGCATCTCTTCCATTGCTTCAATTGTGTCCGAAGCACTGATATGTGGAATCTTGCAGACAATCACCGTTCCTCCAAGGTTGTCTACTTCTTTTTTCGCTTTTTTTACACCTTCTAACACATCATTCATAAATGGGGTCTCACATGCCTGAACAATCACTCCAATTTTAATATTATTTTTACTCATCGAAAGTGCCCGCCCAAGCTGGTTCGGGCGATATCCCATTTCCTCTGCAATTTTTTGAATCCGCTCTGCCACCTCCGGACGAATCCGCCCTCTGTTATTTAACGCCCTGTCAACCGTTCCTCTTGACACCCCTGCTGCCTCGGCAATCTGCCTGATTGTTACACCCATTTTTTTCTTTTCCTCATTTCTTCTCTACGTTCTGGGGCACGCAAAATTTTCTCCTATTGTACCACATTCCATTCCTCTTGGCAAATGTTCCAAACGCAACTGGACTGGTAAAACTTTAGAAAACTGGCTATTTTAAGCAAGCCTGTTTTTCGTTATGATACTTAAAACTCAAGATAAGATGAATCGTGTGTACTCTCAGAATCTTCTTATTTTTGATTTTGCGAATACCGACAGAGAGAAAGAGAGGAAAAATTTAATGATTGAAAAAAGTAATACAGCCATTCCGGTTACCGAAAAACAGACAACCAGTTCACAGATTCGCTTTATTACAATTACAGCAATGTTTATCGCTTTGACTTATGTATTTACTGCATTTGTAAACATCAAACTTCCAATCGCTGCAAATGGCGGTTTAATCCATCTTGGAAATGTTCCGCTTTTCATCGGTGCAATTTTATTTGGCAAGAAAACCGGTGCAATCGCAGGCGGTGTCGGAATGGGATTATTTGATTTACTGTCCGGATGGACTGCATGGGCACCATTTACTCTTGTAATTGTAGGACTGATGGGATTTGCAGTCGGCGCCATTACCGAAAAAAGAAAAGGCTTTGGATGGAATGTCCTTGCAATCGCAGTTGCCTGTGTGATTAAAGTCGTAGGTTACTATATCGCCGAAGGCTTTATCTATGGAAACTGGGCTGCTCCTGTTGCTTCTATTCCGGGAAATCTGGTTCAGATTGGCGTTGCAGCCGTTATCGTTTTACTGGTAATCGGACGTCTTCAGAAACTCGTAAAATAAAAAACTCAAAAATGACTGCCGATTGGCGGTCATTTTTGGTATACTAAATTAAAGTCAAAAAGTCAAAAAATAATTTATAAAGGAGCGTAAACAGATGTATAAAATGATGACCCCAGGTCCGACTCAGGTACGGGAAAATGTACGCATGGCAAGAAGCCTGGAATTTCAAAATCCGGATTTAGATGCCGATTTCTGTGAATACTACAAAGAGACCTGCCTTTTGGCAAGTGAACTCTTACACACCAAAAATGAAACTTTAATTCTTGATGGAGAGGGAATCCTCGGTCTTGAAGCTGCCTGTGCTTCTATCACCGAACCAGGTGACCGTGTCCTTGTCATTGATAATGGACTTTACGGCGAATCTTTTAAAGATTTCGTAACCATGTATGGCGGCATTCCAACTCTCTATACCGTAGATTATGACAAGCCGGTTGACCCTGAAAAACTTGCCGAATACTTAAAAGAACAGCACGATTTTAAATATGCCACAGTCGTGCACTGCGATACACCAAGCGGTATGTTAAACGATATTTCTAAAATCTGCCCATTATTAAAATCCTATGGAATCCTCACCGTTGTCGATTCCGTATCTGCAATGTTCGGAGAAGAAGTAAGAGCCGATGATTACCGGATTGACATTTTATGTGGTGGTTCTCAGAAAGCAATTTCCGCACCTCCGGGACTGACTATTGTTACCATCAGCCAGGATGCAAAAGATGTCATGAATCAGCGTAAGACACCAATTGCTTCTTTCTATGCAAACTTAAAAGTATTTGAACATTACTATGAAGAAAAGTGGTTCCCTTATACCATGCCTGCAAGCGACATCTATGGTCTGCGTCAGGCACTTGAAAATATCAAAAATGATCCGGAGCATTTAAAACGTCATGCAAAAGTAGCCGAAAAGACCAGAACCACTTTAAAAGAAATGGGACTGACCTTATATCCACACTCCGGTTATTCTAATACCGTTACTACGTTTGAAGTTCCGGAAGGTTTTACAGATAAAGAAATACTCTCAAAAATGAGAAACGATTATAATATTCTGCTTGCCGGCTCTTTTGGATGCTTTGGTGGAAAATTAATCCGTATCGGGCATATGGGAGAAAGTGCAAATGAAAAAGATGTGGATGAAGTATTACAGGCATTAAAAGAAATCTTGGGAAAATAAAATAACTTGGATAAATTTCCATCTGCTGCGTTATTTATCTGAAAGTCAATGATACCGTACACTCGGTAACGAAAACCAAAATGAGATGCACTTTGAACAACACAAGTGCATCTCATTTTTTTACTGCTTTTTGCGATAATCCGCCGGACTGCAGTGGTGGTATTTCTTAAAAATCTTAGAAAAATAATGATAATCATTAAATCCTGCTGCCTCTGCAACCTCTTTGATTTTTAAGTTCGTGTCACAGAGCATTTTTTCAGCACAGCGCATCCGACATTCCTGCAGATAATTGGCAAATCCGATTCCCATTTCCTGTTTAAATAAATAACTCAAATATGCCGAATTCACTCCTGCTTCTTCTGCCACATCCTGTAGGCTGATTTGTTCTTTATAATGCTGATGCAGATACAAGAGCACCACTTTTATCGTATGAGAAACTCCTTCTGGAATCTCCTCTTCGCTATGCTTACAGACTTCCTGCACGCTTTCTTCTAAAGCCATTTTAAATTGTTCAATCGAAGCAATCTCCGTATACACCTGTGCACTTCGCTCAATGTATGCACTTTCATCCAATTTGTGAAGCCACTGAACTAAAATTCTGCCATCTGTCATCTTCTGTTTTGCCTCAGAAATAAGTGTCACAGCCTCTTGCTCCAGTTCTTCTTCTGTATTCTCTGTTTGATTCTGAACCTGATGAATCAGCTTTTCTGCACTCTTTGGAAGCTCTCTTGAAACTTCTTTTTGACAGTCATAGTACAAAATGCTGTCTCTGTCATAAAATCCATATTTCATCATCTGTCTTGCCTGCTGATATGCCTGACGAAGTCCATCCTGTACTCCAATACAGATACTGCTTACACTGATTCCAAAGGAATATGGCTCTTTTTTACAAAATCGAAAACAGGCTCCGGCAACATCTGTCAGTCTCTGGCGCATCAAAGAGTCTCTTCTCATTTCTGATAAATCCAGAAAACAACAGAAAATTCCGGCTCCCAGATAGATGATTTCTTTTAATTCATTTTCTTCGCCTAACACAGCTTCGATTTCACTCTCGATTCCCGTCCGAAATTCCAATGAATACTGTTCCGCTTCCAGTGGTGTCCACTCCCCGTTCTGACGATTCCAGTCATGCATAAACATCGCAATCACCGCACTATTTTTATAACTGCCTGCTATCTGCGCTTCCAGACGTTTCTGTTCCCGCACTTCTCCCTCTAAAGTTTGAGAAAGAACTCTATTAAAGAAATGATATTTTAATGTATGACTGCCCATCTGAATCAGTTTTTTTGTATGTTTCTCCTGTGTAGTCTTTGCCTTTTTTGCCTCTATTTGAGCCTTCGCTTTTTCTAATACTTCTAAAAGTGAATTTTCATCCAAGGTGTTTTTCAAAATATATTCATCTGCACCAAGCCGCATTGCTTCTTTTACATATTCAAAATCATCATGACAGCTAAGCACAATCACAGAAACTTCCGGCCAGTTCTTTTTTACAGCCTTAATTAATTCAATTCCATCCATAAGCGGCATTGAAATATCTGTCACAACAATATCAATTTTTTCCTGATTCATCACTTCAAGGGCTTCTTCCCCATCCTGTACATCACGTACAACTTCATATCCCACTTTTTCCCATGAATCAAGTGTTTTTAAATAACTTCTTACAAGAAAATCATCATCCACTAATAATGTCTGAAACATCACTTCACCACCTGTATTTTAGTCTGTTTTTAGTTGAATCAAATAAGTCAAGTACCCTGCTTCAATCACCAAAATCATTAAGCAATGGACGGGGACTTATTCATAATTCTTTTTTTGCAGGGAGAAAAATCTCGACAGTCGTTCCATTTTCACTACTTTGATAGACCATTCCTCCCTTATCTCCATAGTAAAGTTCCAGTCTCTCTTTAATATTTGGAACTCCGATTGCACTTAAACCATTGGTCTTTTTAGCTTTGCTGTGCAATAGCGTATCAATCTGTTCTTTTGTCATGCCTCTGCCATTATCAATGACAAACAGCCGTAATCGATCCTGCTCTAATTTTGCTCTTAAAATAATCTCTCCATTTTTTTCTTTCATGTCAATTCCATGAAGAATTGCATTTTCCACAAGGGGCTGTAAAATCAACCTCGGAATATAACAACCTCCGGCGCCTTCCTCCATCTCATAACGCACACGAAAACTTCCCTGATACCGAAATTCCTGCAGATGCACATAATTATTTAAAATATGAAATTCATCTGCTACCGTTAAAAAAGTACCTTTCTTGCTGATAGTCGCTTGAAGCAGCTCCACAAAATCTCCTATCAGACCACCTAGCTCCTTTTCCCCACGGATCAACGCCGCAAATTTAATCGAATTTAAAGTATTATACATAAAATGCGGGGTAATCTGATACTGAAGTGCTTCTAATTCTGCATCTTTTTTTAATCGTTCTTCTTCGATTACTTTTTGAATTAACTCCTGAATATCATCAAGCATCACATTAAATTCCCGACACAGTATTCCGATTTCATCTCCGGTTTCTACCTCCGCACGAAGACTCAAATCTCCCTCTCCAACCTGTTCCACCGTATCGGTCAGCTTTTTTATCGGACGGTAAATTGCACGCGTCAAACTGCCTGCAAGCACAATTGCCACAAACAAAAATACCAGCACAATTACAATCAAAAAAATCTGCATCTGACGGAGTTGGCGCAAAATTGCATTCCTTTGCACCGCAATAGAAAGCTGACAGCCGGAAAATGCGCCTTTATAGCCAATCACAATTACTCCTTTTTCTTTTTGAAAAATCCCATTCTGTTTCAGACACATCTCTTCTGCACACGCTTTTCCTGCTTCTTTGGAATTCATCCCTGTGACAACTACTTCATTTTCATCATAAACCAAAGCCTGGTTCATATTTTCATCATAAATCGGGTCTATGTATTGATAATAAAGAGTTCTTTCTTCTACGTTTAATAATAAATACGCAAGAATATTTTGTTCTTCATCGTAGATTGGCTGAATCTCTGTAACCTGAGTCCGGTTCTCATGCACGCTGTTTTTTACCATAACCGGTCGTGCCGTTTTTTCTTCCATCTCTTTTATGGTCTGAATCTCTTCTTTTGGAATTTCCCTTTTATAGACCGGAAAATCTTCAGAAGTCACCGCAATCTGTTCTTTGGGTAAAATCAAATCAATTGAACTGAGACGATCCTCATTTTTTTTGCAGGCACGCAAAATTTCTGCAAGACTCTCCAATTCATCTGCATTGTTGCTTTCCCGATATTGCTCAATTTCTCTTTGCAGCTCTTCTTTTCCGGCTATCTCAATATTTTTATAATATAATTCCTTCATGGAATTGTCAAAACTTTCCATAGTCTGCCGGACTCTCGAGTAGACGGTTTCTGTATAATTTTTCTCAATCATTGATGCACTGCGGAAATAAAATACGACCGTAATACAACAGCTTGTAAGAATCGTCACCAGCAAGATTGCCAACAGTACTTTTTTGCGGATACTCTGTTTCATAGGTTAAAATCCTTTGCTTTTGATTTGATTATAGCACAAAATGCCCGCAGATTGTGCTTTGTTCTTTCTAACACAAAAAGGTATCGGAAAACTTCCGATACCTTTTTTCTTTCACTCATTTAAGCTTCATTAAAGTTCGCCTCTTGCCTCACGTTCTGTCAGCTCTTTCATAATATCCGGATACATTTTGTCCAGCTTGTAGAGTGCCAGTGTAACAAATGCAAGCAGTGCGATAATAATTGGACCAACTTTATAAATGTTGATAATCATGTTTAAAGTTTCCTGAGACTGTGTTGCAACTCCTGAAGAAGAAGTAACATATCCTGCAAAAGTTAACAGTCCAGTCATAGCTGCGGATGCAAGACCTGCTCCAACCTTTGTTCCAATAGAACCACCTGCAAAAATAAGGCTTTCCTGTCTTACATGTGTTTTCCACTGTCCATACTCCACAACATCTCCAACCATTCCAAATACAACTGCATTCAGCGGTGCAAGACCAATTGCACGTGCCACACAACTCATAACCATCCAGGAAAAGCTGTATGGATTCAGGAAGAATAATAACTGTCCGACTAATGCGATTGCAGAACCTGCAAGTGCAATGTTTCTCTTGCCAAATCTTTTGATAAGTGGTGCACAGAGGAAAATTCCTGCTACCAGTGTTAATGTTTCTGTCAAGAATAATGCACTGTACATCCATGTGTCATTTCCAAAAATGTATTTGCAATAATACGGTAAGATTGTTCCTGAAATACTAAAGGAAACACTCTGAACCATCCACAAAACTAAAACTGCCCAGAAATACTGATTCGTAAATAATGCTTTCAAGGACTTTCCAAGCGGTACTTTTTCTGCTTTTTCTTTTGCTTCAATGTATACGGTTTCTTTACAGTTAAAGAAACAGATTAATAATAAGATTAAAGCAAGTACAGCCCAGATACTCATTGTTTTTACCCATGCCGCCTGGTCATCTCCAAACATTTTTACAATCGGAAGAG
>ENA-OPDA01001793-OPDA01001793.1-human-gut-metagenome-genome-assembly--contig:-NODE-1793-length-13605-cov-2.170258_pt1 | contig 13605 bp, 17 predicted proteins | sample MGYA00241253_ERZ501486 | MGnify/ENA primary metagenome ERZ501486 (study PRJEB25962, sample SAMEA2042510) | human gut metagenome | biome: human gut; feature: human-associated habitat; material: faeces... | reverse complement strand
GGGAATTTCTTTTGTCAACGGGACGAGAACACCTTACGGCTTGATCTGCTCCATAACGAAGGACTCGATGATGTCGCCTTCCTTCAGATCGTTGTAGTTCTCGATGCCCATGCCGCACTCATAGCCTGCGGTAACTTCCTTTGCATCGTCCTTGAAGCGCTTCAGGGAGTTCAGGTGGCCCTCATGAATGACGATGCCGTCACGCACAATGCGAACCTCGCAAGAACGGACAATCTTGCCGTCCTGTACGTATGCACCGGCAATCGTGCCGATACCGGAGACCTTAAAGGTCTGACGAATCTCGGCGTGGCCGACAACAACTTCCTTGAACTTCGGATCGAGCATGCCCTTCATTGCCTGCTCCATCTCCTCGATGCAGTCGTAAATGACGCGGTACAGACGGATTTCTACATCCTGATCGTGTGCGGAATCCGCTGCTACACGCTCCGGACGCACGTTAAAGCCGACAATAATGGCATTGGATGCCGCTGCCAGCATTACGTCGGATTCATTGATGGCACCAACAGCACCATGAATGACATTGACGCGCACTTCCTCGTTGCTCAGCTTGAGCAGGGAGCTGCGAACCGCCTCGACAGAGCCCATCACGTCAGCCTTGATGATGATGTTGAGCTCCTTCATGTTGCCCTGCTGGATGGTGTCAAACAGATTCTCCAGCGTAACCTTCTGCATGGCCTTGTTGCGTTCTTCCTTCTCCTTCTCCTTGCGCTGCTCAACCAGCTCACGAGCCATACGCTCGTTGTCAACAGCGTAGAAGATGTCACCGGCATCCGGCACTTCACCCAGACCGATAATCTCAACCGGAACAGACGGACCGGCATTTTCCAGCTTGCGTCCGCGCTCGTCGGTCATGACACGAACACGGCCAACTGCCTTGCCCGCGATAACGGTATCACCGGCATGCAGGGTACCGTTCTGTACGAGGACGGTAGCAACCGGACCGCGGCCGCGATCCAGCTTTGCCTCGATGACAGCGCCCTTTGCCTGACGGTTCGGGTTTGCCTTCAGCTCCTGCATATCTGCGGTCAGCAGGACCATTTCAAGCAGGTTTTCGATGCCGATGCCCTGCTTTGCGGAAATCTTGCAGACGATGGTTTCGCCGCCCCATTCTTCCGGTACCAGACCGTGCTCGGTCAGCTGCTGCAGCACGCGATCCGGATCTGCGTTTTCCTTATCAATCTTATTGACAGCGACGATAATCGGAATCTCTGCTGCCTTTGCGTGGTTGATTGCCTCGATGGTCTGCGGCATGATGCCGTCATCTGCTGCGACAACCAGAATGGCAATATCTGTAATCTTTGCGCCGCGCGCACGCATGGAAGTAAATGCCGCATGACCCGGGGTATCCAGGAAGGTAATCGGACGGCCGCTTACCTTGACGCGGTATGCGCCGATGTGCTGGGTGATGCCGCCGGCCTCGCCTGCTGCAACATCGGTCTTGCGGATGCGGTCGAGCAGGGACGTCTTACCATGGTCAACGTGACCCATGACAACGATAACCGGGCTTCTCGGCTCCAGATTTTCTTCCTTGTCCTCGCTCTCATCAAACAGCTTTTCTTCGATGGTAACGTGTACTTCCTTCTCAACCTTTGCGCCCATTTCCTCTGCAACGATTGCCGCCGTGTCAAAGTCGATGGTCTGAGAAATATTTGCCATAACGCCCAGCTTGAGCAGCTCTTTGATGACGTCTGCTGCGGTGCGCTTCAGGCGGGAAGCCAGCTCGCCGACATTGATTTCATCCGGAATCATAACCTTGAGCTGAATCTTCTTGAGCTCCTGCTGACGCTGCAGGCGCTTCATCTTCTCCTGCTCCTCCTGACGGCGCTTGTTGGAGAACGGTCTGCGTGCATCCGCCTTGCGGGTGATTTTCTGCTTGCCCGACTTCATGCGGTCAGCCTTCTGCGGAACCAGCGCGTCAATGCGGTCGTCGTAACGATCCAGATTGACATTGCCTGCGCCGCGGGTATCGACGCGGTGAATCTGCTTGCCCTTCGGCTGCTTGTGCTCCTCGGTCGTAACGGTAGACGTTGCCGCCTCGCCGGAGCCCTGCGGACGCAGAATCTGGCGCTGCTCATGCGGCTTTGCCTGACGATGGTTCTTCTTCTTGTCGTTGTTGAACTTCTTTTCCTCTGCAGCGGCAGTGTGCTGCTCCGGCTTCTTGCCTTCCTGCTTCTTAGCTTCCGGCTTTGCGTCGCGCTTCTGCTCCGTACGGCGGGAATCGCGGCGATCCTGCTTCTGGGTTCTGCCCATCGGCTGCTGACGAACAACCTGTGTCGTCGGCGCCTTTCTCTGAGCAGCCTGCTTATTCAGGACTTCCTCCATGTTATCCACCGGATGCTGCTTGGTCATATAATCAAAAATCAGATTCAGTTCATCGTTCTCCAGAACCTGCATGTGATTCTTCGGCGCGGTGAAATATTCTGCCATCACATCGGTGATGTCCTTGGTATCTACGCCAAAATCCTTAGCGACTTCATGTACACGGTATTTATTTTCAATACTCATGCGCGTTCACCTCCACGTTTCGTATAGGTTGACTTTCTCTTGCCGCCGGCAGTATGCTTGCCGGCAGTCTTGCTGTGCGTTTTTTTCGTACCGCGGCGCGCCTCGATGCGCTGCTTTTTCTGCGCCAGCTGCTGTGCAATCGGCGCATACTGCGCATCGGCGTTTGCCGCCTTTTGTGCTGCCGCCGCCGCAAATCCGGCGTCGGTAATGCAGCAGATAGACGTTGCCGTGCGTCCCAGCGCCCAGCCCAGCTCCTGCGCGTCATCCGTCAGACGAATGACCGGTACGTTTTTTTGTTCGGCGTGACGCTCGGCACGCCGCGTAATATTTGCTCCGGCATCTGCTGCCAGCAGCAGCAGACGCGCTTCCCCTGCGAAAACGGTATCGGCAACAGCATCGTCACCGCTGACCAGCTTTCCCGCGCGGAAGCACAGGCCGAGCAATCGCAATATCTCATGCATTGATATTCTGCTCCATCTGTTCCGTCAGCTGGTCATATACCTCGTCCGGAATTTGACAGCCGAACGCATTTCCCAGCGCATTTTTCTTTCTTGCTTTGGCAAGGCACTTGGCATCCGGGCAGATATAAGCACCGCGTCCCGGATTTTTGCCGCGGAAGTCCAGCGCAATTTCCCCTTCCGGCGAACGCACCACGCGGATCAGCTCCCGCTTGGGCTTCATCTCTCGGCAGCCGACACATTGACGCATTGGTATTTTCTTTTTCTGCACCGAAAAAGCCCTCCTTTATTCTTCGACCAGCAGGTCTTCGTCAGCCTGCTCTGCCTGTTCCTTGGCAGCGCTCTCCGAACCAATATCAATCTTGCAGCCGGTCAGCTTTGCAGCCAGACGTGCGTTCTGACCTTCCTTGCCGATTGCCAGAGACAGCTGATCGTCCGGTACGGTGACGCGGCAGCTCTTGCCGTCCGGCAGCATAACCGCGCTGATGACGTCAGCCGGACTGAGTGCTGCGGAAACAAAGTCTGCCATGTTCTCGGAATACTTGATGATGTCGATTTTTTCGCCGGACAGCTCGTTGACAATGCTGCCTACACGGGAGCCGCGCGGGCCGACACAAGCACCGATCGGATCAACCTTTTCATCATGGGTCATAACGGCAATCTTGGTGCGGTTGCCTGCCTCGCGGGCAATCGACTTGATTTCCACAACGCCGTCATGAATTTCCGGTACTTCCAGCTCAAACAGACGCTTGACCAGACCCGGATGGGTGCGGGACAGCAGAATCTGCGGGCCGTGCATGCCCTTGCGAACCTCTACGACATAGACCTTGATGCGCTGACCCTCGGTCAGAACCTCGCCCGGTACCTGCTCGCCCTTGGCCAGTGCGGTTTCAATCTTTTCGCCCTCGCTGACAACCTCAACAATAATCGTGCCGCTTTCCGGATCCACACGGAATACGGTTGCGTTGAGGATTTCGTGCTCGCGGGAGCTGTACTCATTGTAAGCCATGCCGCGCTCGGACTCGCGGATGCCCTGAATGATGACCTGCTTGGCAGCCTGTGCTGCAATGCGGCCGAACTTCTTGGTCTCGATGCCAACGCGGACAAAGTCACCCAGCGATACACGCGGGCTGATCTTCTTTGCGTCTTCCAGAGAAATCTCGGTCAGCGGATCCTCTGCCTCGTCGACAACTTCCTTGGATGCGTACATATGGATGGTCTTTTCGTCCATATCCGGCTCAACATATACGTTGTCGCACTTGAGACCGTCGTTGTCCTTTTTATACGCGGTCAGCAGTGCCTGACATACGCGATCGAGCATATAATCGACCGGAATTCCTTTTTCTTTTTCCAGCTGCTCCAGTGCTGCAAAAAATTCTGCGTTCATGTTTGATATTCACTCCTTATTGTGTGCGGCATGGCTTAGCGCCATACCTAAATGAGAAGACATTTCGAATTAGATGGATACGTACAGACGAACCGCTGCAATATCCTTTGGCTCATAAACGGTGACGGTGCCGTCCTCTTCCAGCGTGACTGAGCCGGTCTCGCTGTCGTAATCCTTCAGGATGCCAACGGCGGTTCTGCTGCCGTTGATCGGGCGATAGAAGCGCAGCTCTACCTCCTGTCCCATGCAGGATGCAAAATGCTCCGGACGTCTCAGGCGGCGCGTCAGGCCTGCCGAGGAGACACACAGCGTATACGGCGGAAGCGATGCAAATTCCTTTTCATCCAGAAACGGGTCCACATAACGGGACAGCTTCTCGCAGTCATCAATATCGGTATGACCTTCGCGGTCAATCGTAATGGTCAGCATATACTGACCGCCTTCCTTTTCGAAGGTGACGTCCCACAGATGGATGCCCATTTCTGCGGCACATGGTGCACTAATATCCCAGACGCGCTGGCATACTTCTCTTGCTGTCATGATTCCCTCCGCAACAATAACAATAAGAAAGAGTGGGTTTCCCCACTCTCCTTGGATCATAATTCTTACACTATTGGTAATTATAGCACCAATTCGCATGCAATGCAAGAAAAACTTTCGCAGCCGGCTCAGCCGCGGCGCAGCAGCTTGTTGACGGACAGCAGAATTTCCCGCGCGTTTATCGCAGCGAGCAGCACGAACAGCGCCGGTACCAGTACAAACCAGAACGGAACCTCCGCCGTCATAATCAAAGCCTGTACAAACAAAATGACAACGCTGACGAGCGTTTTCTTGATGTTCCACTGAATCTTGAGATACTTCTGCGTGTCAACGGCACGAATGAGGAACAGCACGAAATAGCTGATAAAGGTCGCAATGCCTGCACCCATCGCACCCCAGAATGCGCCAAAATGATTGCCGAGAACCGGAATCAAGATGCAGTTGAGGACAATGTTGACAACCGCACAAATCATCGTTGTGACCATAGAATTTCTACTCTTCAGGCGCAGCATGTACACACTTGCCAAGAAGGTTGCCAGCAGACCAAACGTTGTACCCAAGGTCAAAACCGGAATATAGCGCCAGGAAATAAAGAAGTCCTTGCCTACCATAAACGTCATGACAACCTTCGAAATCATAATCAGACCCGAGCTTCCGATAAACGCAATGGACGAATACGCGCCGAGTACCTTACTGAAAAATGCAACCTGCTCTTTCGGGTCGCTCTCCTTGACAGCAGAAATCTGCCATGCATCCGCAAAGAGATTGGCAACGACAAGCAAAATATTCGGAATTTTTGTCGCCGCAGCATACAGACCATTGGCCTGTGTGTTGATGAAAAAGATAATCATATATCGGTCAGACATATTGATAATCCACTGGCAAACCGTCTGCGGAACCAGCGGCAGCGCATATTTGCGCATGCGCTTGGACAGACCGCGATCCATTTTCCGGCTCACTGGAGAAATCAGGTATTGGTGCTCCTTTGCCAGCACAAACATCACAAAACCCATGACAAGATCTGCGATGATGTTCGCCATCAGATAGCCCATGATGCGGAAATGCGGCAGCAAAATAATGTTCAGAATAACATTGAGGAACGTATTTCCGATGCCGTTTGCCGCATACATTTTGTTGTAGCCCAAGCTCAGCGCGAATTGAATGCACAGCGTGCGCAGGCTGGACGCCAGAACAAACGCCAGAACCGCAATGGTGTAGCCGGACATAAAGTCCATGAGCAGCGTCAGAACCGGCGAGACGGCAGCCAGACAGACAAAGCCCATCAATATGGTATAAAGTCCGCTGCTGAATACGCTGCTCTTGTCGGTTCCCTTTTCCAAGCCGAAGCGGATGACCGCGTTGTTGATGCCCACCGAGGCAATCGGAATCATCAGCTGACCGACATTGATGAGCGCATCGACGGTACCATACTCACCCGTAGACAGGATGTTGGTATAGTACGGCAGCATGAGGAACACGAGCACCTTAGAGGAAAATGTGCCGATGGCAAAAATCAAGGTATTGCCCATCAGCTTTTTGTATCTGTTTTGTGCCATAGAATACTTCCTTACTCGATTTGTGTTTAGAATAGTATGATTATATCACAGGCTACATCAAAACGCAAAAAAAGAGATTGTTCCGATAGCATGCGCTCGAAACAATCTCCTTTCGGATTCATTGATTATCGATCAATTAAACCAGCTCGATAATAGCCATCTCAGCTGCATCGCCGCGGCGCGGGCCGATCTTTACGATGCGAGTGTAGCCGCCGTTGCGGTCAGCGTACTTCTCTGCCAGCTCGCCGAATACCTTTGCTTCTACTTCCTTCTTGGTGATGAAAGCAGCTGCCTGGCGGCGGGTTGCGAGGGTGTTCTTCTTACCGAGTGTGATCATCTTCTCTGCGAGAGGACGAACTTCTCTGGCTCTTGCAACAGTGGTCTCAATTCTGCCGTTTTCCAGCAGGAAGGTTACCATTGCTCTGAGCATTGCCATTCTATGGTCAGTGGTTCTGCCGAGTTTACGGTTTCCAGCCATGAGAAAATTACCTCCTTTGGTACAGGTCTATCTATCCTGGCGGAGCCCCCGGCAAAAGCCGGGTTCCGCGGTATGGTTCGGGTTGTTTAGTCTTCGTTCTTGGCAAGGGACAGACCCATTGCCTCCAACTTGTAAATAACTTCTTCCAGAGACTTCTTGCCGAGGTTACGAACCTTCATCATGTCATCTTCGGAAGTGTTGATGAGGTCTTCTACCGTGTTGATACCGGCACGCTTGAGGCAGTTGAAGGAGCGAACGGACAGATCCAGTTCCTCAATCGTCATCTCAAGAACCTTATCATGCTGTGTCTCAGCCTTCTCAACAACAGTGGAATGAGAACCGATTTCCTCAGAGAGGTCAACAAACAGGGACAGATGGTCAGTCAGGACCTTCGCGCCCAGCGATACAGCGTCCTTTGCTGTGATCGTGCGGTCAGTCCACACTTCCAGAGTCAGCTTGTCGTAATCGGTCATATTGCCGACACGAGTATTTTCAACTGTGTAGTTTACCTTATAGACAGGCGTGTAGATCGAGTCTACCGGAATGACGCCGATTGCAGTCTGATACTGCTTGTTGCGCTCTGCGGAAACGTAACCGCGGCCATTGGTCAGGGTGATTTCCATGGACAGATGCGCATCGCTCATCAGAGTGGCAATGTGCAGCTCCGGATTGAGGATCTCTACCTCGCCGTCGGTGTGAATGTCACCAGCGGTTACAGTGCCTTCCCCACTTGCCTCGATGTAAACCGTCTTCGGTCCATCGCAGTACAGCTTCGCAATGATGCCCTTTACGTTGAGCACGATTTCGGTTACGTCTTCCTTTACACCAGGAATGGTAGAGAACTCGTGCTGCACACCATTGATCTTGATGCTGCTTGCAGCCGTGCCCGGCAGGCTCGACAGCAGAATGCGGCGAAGAGAGTTTCCGAGGGTGGTTCCGTATCCGCGCTCCAGCGGCTCTACGACGAACTTGCCGTAGGAACCATCTTCTGCAAGGTTTTCGCAGTCTATACGGGGCTTTTCAATTTCGATCATTTAAATGATACCCTCCTTATCAGTCGGCGAAATAATAAAACAAACAAATGAGGGCAAATCTTACTTGGAGTACAACTCGACGATGAGGTGCTCAGCAACTTCGTAGTCGATATCATCGCGCTGCGGCATTGCGATTACCTTGCCTTCAAAGCTGTCCTTTTCCTTCTCCAGCCACTTCGGAGTAGCAGTAGCGCCCAGCTCTTCAACCAGCGCCTTGAACTTCGCGCTGGAACGGCTCTTCTCACGAACAGCGATAACATCGCCCGGCTTTACGCGGTAGGATGCGATGTCAACCTTCTGGCCGTTTACGGTGAAGTGACCGTGGGAGGTCAGCTGACGAGCTTCACGACGGGTCTTAGCAAAGCCAAGACGGTATACAACGTTATCCAGACGAGTCTCCAGGAGGATCAGCAGGTTCTCACCAGCCTTGCCTTCCATCTTTTCAGCCTTCTTGTAGTATGTTCTGAACTGCTTCTCCAGAACGCCATAGATGAACTTGACCTTCTGCTTCTCGCGCAGCTGCATGCCGTACTCAGATTCCTTGCGACGGCGCTTGGGCTGACGGATAGATTCCTTCTTGCTGCTGTAACCGAGCTCAGCGGGATCGATCCCGAGCTGACGGCAGCGCTTAAGAACAGGAGTCCTGTCGATTGCCATATTGATACGATCCTTTCAGTTACACGCGGCGACGCTTCTTGGGGCGGCAGCCGTTGTGCGGAATGGGGGTCTTGTCCTGGATGCTCGAGACCTCGAGGCCAGCAGCCTGGAGGGAGCGGATGGCGGTCTCACGACCTGAGCCGGGGCCCTTGACGAAGACGGAAACCTTCTTCATACCGTGCTCCATGGCCTGCTTGGCAGCAGCCTCGGCAGCCATCTGGGCAGCGAACGGCGTGGACTTACGGGAGCCCTTGAAGCCCACCTGGCCAGCCGACTTCCAGGAAATGACGTTGCCCTGGGGATCGGTGATCGAAACGATCGTGTTGTTGAACGTAGAACGAATGTGAGCCTGGCCCACGGAAATGTTCTTACGGTCCGCGCGCTTCAGACGGGCAGCGCGAACGTTCTTCTTAGCAGTAGCCATCTATCTAGCGCTCCTTATTTCTTCTTCTTAGCACCGATCTGACGCTTCGGGCCCTTGCGGGTACGAGCGTTAGTGTGGGTGCGCTGGCCGCGGACCGGGAGGCCCTTGCGGTGACGAAGGCCGCGGTTGCAGCCGATGTCCATAAGGCGCTTGACGTTCTGGTTGCGCTCACGGCGGAGGTCGCCCTCAACCATGATCTGGTTCTTATCGATATAATCGCGGATGGCGTTAACCTCATCCTCGGTGAGGTCCTTAACGCGCGTATCCACGTTAACGTTGCACTCGACGCAAATCTTCGTCGCAGTGGTGCGGCCGATGCCGTAAATGTAGGTCAGACCGATCTCAACGCGCTTCTCACGCGGGAGGTCGACACCATTAATACGGGCCAACGTAGTCTCCTCTCTTAACCCTGACGCTGCTTATGACGGGGGTTCTCGCAAATGACGAGGACCTTGCCATGGCGCCTAATGATTTTGCACTTATCGCACATCTTCTTGACCGAAGGACGTACCTTCATCGTTCTTCCTTTCGGTAGCGCTCAAACTACTTCCCTACTATCTACTCGCCCAGCCGCAGGCGTTTAAAACTATGGCTGGTCTTCACACGCAAACCGACCGTAGGTTGAGCTAAGCCTGCAGTCGGAAAAGAGCGTGTATGCGTGCCGCTATTTATAGCGATAGGTGATGCGGCCGCGGGTCAGGTCGTACGGGGAAAGCTCCACGACAACCCTGTCACCGGGGAGAATGCGGATGTAATTCATTCGGATCTTGCCAGAAATGTTGCACAGAACCGAATGACCGTTCTCGAGCTCGACCTTAAACATGGCGTTGGGCAGCGGCTCTTTTACCGTACCCTCGAGCTCAATTGCGTCTTCCTTCTTCACAAGCAATCATCTTTCTCTAGAAAACGACAGCGATTGAGTATTCTACAACACGTATGTACGCATCGTAATAACTTCGTAATGGCTCCACAACTAAGTGGAACTTGTTACATTTCTCCGCCTTGGAGCGAACACCAAGCACCTTGCGCATCCGTGGTGAGAATCACCGGGCCGTCATTGGTAATGGCGACGGTGTTCTCGTAGTGCGCGGCGGGCAGGTGGTCGTTGGTCGTGACGATCCAACCGTCGGAGCCCGTGCTCACATGGTTGGAACCCATCGTAACCATCGGCTCGATGGCAATGACCATGCCGGCCTGGAGGCGAACGCCCCTCCCCTTCTTTCCATAGTTAGGAACGTTGGGGTCCTCGTGCATCACGCGGCCAATGCCATGGCCCACATAATCACGAAGCACGCCGTAACCGTGAGACTCGGCGAGGGACTGAACGGCATAACCGACGTCCCCGATATGGTTACCGGGAACAGCCTGCTCGATGGCAGCCTTAAGGCAATCGCGCGTGATCTCGCACAAAGCCTTGGCTTCGGGCGTGGGGGTGCCGACGAAAAACGTCCAAGCGTTATCGCCGACCCAACCGTCGACAACGGCTCCCGTATCGATGGAGATGATATCGCCATCGCGCAGGATCATGTCGGGGTTGGGAATACCGTGGACCACGGCATCGTTGATCGATGCGCAAATGGGCCCCGGGAACCCGCCGTAACCCTTAAAGGCCGGGATGCCGCCATGCATGCGGATAATCTGCTCCGCGAGCTGATCGAGCTCAAAAGTCGAAACGCCGGGGCGCACCATGGCTCCAACGTGGCGGAGCGCCATCTTAGATAGCGCTCCTGCCTTCTTCATCTGCTCGATTTGCGTTGCAGACTTAATCTTGATCATAGACCGAGAGCCTCTTTGACATCCCCGTACACGGTCTCGCGAGCCTGGTCACCGTTGACCGACTTGAGCAGACCCTGGCCACGATAGTAGTCGACGAGCGGGCTCGTGGACTTCTCGTAGACGTCGAGACGGTTCTTGATGGTCTCGGGCTTGTCGTCGTCGCGCTGATACATCTCGCCGCCACACTTGGGGCAGGTGGCATCGGCAGGCAGCCGTGCCGGTGTAACCGCAGGCGCGGCAGGTACGACGCGAAGACAGACGATCGATGATGACCTCGGGGGCCACATCGACCAGAAGGGCGCAGTCGATCTCGCGGCCCATGGCGGAGAGCTCGGAATCGAGCGTCACAGCCTGGGCGGTGTTGCGCGGGAAGCCATCGAGGATGAAGCCCTGCTGGGCGTCATCGGCAGCAAGGCGCTCCTTGACAAGGTCGATCACGAGCTGGTCGGGAACGAGCTCGCCAGCGTCCATGTACTTCTTAGCCTGAATACCAAGCTCGGTGCCACCCTTGACGGCAGCACGCAGCAGGTCGCCCGTGGAAATGTGAGCGACGCCAAACTCGGCGACGAGCTCCTGTGCGACGGTGCCCTTACCGGCACCCGGAGCTCCGAGCAATACGAGGTTCATGAGCAATCCTCCTCTAGCCTATTTAAAGAATCCATCGTAATCATACATCTTGATCTGGCCTTCGAGCTTATCGACCGTGTCGAGCACAACGCCGACCATGATGAGGATGGACGTGCCGCCAAATGCCTGGATCAGATGGTTACCCGTGAAAGAGAAGATGATCGAAGGCACGATGGCGATGAGCGCCAAAAAGACAGCGCTGGGAAGCGTGATCTTGTTGAGCGCGTTCTTGATGTAGGCCGCGGTAGCCCTGCCCGGACGGACGCCCGGAATAAAGCCGCCCTGCTTCTTAAGGTTGTCGGCCGTGTCATCGGGGTTGAACACCATGGAGGTGTAGAAATACGCGAAGAACACGATGAGGACAACGTTAAGCACCCAGTTGAGCCAACCGGTCGAAAGCGCGGAGGCAACTGCCTGGATCCAGCCGATGCCGGGGAAGAACACGGCAATCTGGGCCGGGAAGTACAGCAGCGCCGAAGCGAAGATGATCGGCACGACGCCCGCGGTGTTGACCTTGATGGGCAGGTAGGTGGTCTGGCCACCCATCATGCGACGGCCCACGACGCGCTTAGCGTAGGAGACCGGGATGCGGCGCTGGCCGCGCTCAAGGAAAACAATCAGCGGGATAACCAGCAGGATGATGGCGCAGATGATCACCATGGTGATGATGCCACCGGCATTGCCCTCGGTGCTGGAGAAGATAGCCTGCGGCAGACCGGCCATGATGTTCGCAAAGATGATCAGCGACATGCCATTGCCGATACCGCGCTGGGTGATGAGCTCACCAATCCACATGATCAGCATGGCGCCCGCGGTGAGCGTACCGACGATCATGAGGTCGAAGATGATCTCGGGAGCGCCGGCGCCATTGAAGCTGATGCCGAAGCTCTTAAAGAGGAAGAGGTAACCCACGGAGTTGAGGATTGCCAGGGCCAGGGTGAGGTAACGCGAATACTGCGTAATCTTGGTCTGACCGACCTCGCCCTCGCGGGCAAGCTCATGCAGGGAAGGCACGACGGCCTGGAGCATCTGGAGGATGATCGAGCTGGTGATGTAAGGCATGATGCCCAGCGAAAACACCGACACATAGCTCAACGCGCCGCCAGAGAAAAGATTCAGGAGGGCCATAGCACCTGCGGCGACCGAATTGTTATCGGTCGAGAAAAGGCCCAGCATCCCCTGGAAGGGAATGCCGGGCACAGGAACGTGCGCACCAATGCGGTACACGACGAGCATAGCTATGGTAAAAAGAATCTTTTCGCGCAATTCTTTGATGCGGAAAGCATTCTTAAGACCATTTAGCACGGCAGCTCGACCTTTCCGCCGGCGGCCTCGATCTTGGCCTGCGCAGAAGCGCTGACCTTGTCGACCTTGACCGTGAACTTCTTGGTGAGCTCACCATTGCCGAGCACCTTGACGGGCTCGAACTCGCTCTTGGTGATGCGAGCGGCCTTAAGAGCGGCACCGTCGATCACAGCGCCGTCCTCGAACTTACGCTCGAGACGCTCAACGTTAACAGCGGTGTACTCGATACGACGGGGGTTACGGAAGCCCGGAAGCTTGGGCAGGCGCATAGCCAGCGGAGTCTGGCCACCCTCGAAGCCGGCACCCTTGGTGCCGCCAGAGCGGGAACCCTGGCCCTTCTGACCGCGGCCAGAAGTGGTGCCGTGACCCGAAGAATTGCCACGGCCGACGCGCTTGCGGTTCTTGGTGGAACCGGGCGCGGGAGTAAGATCGTGAAGCTGCATTTGCTACTCCTCTACAATCTCGACAAGGTGCTTGACCTTGAAGATCATGCCGCGGACAGACTCGTTGTCCACGAGGTCGTGGGAGCGACCGATCTTGCCAAGACCAAGGCTCTTGAGCGTGGCAAGCTGATCCTTCTTGTAGCCGATGGAGCTCTTGATCTGCGTCACACGCAGCGTTTTCTGTGCCTCAGCCATTACTAGTTCTCCTTCCCGCCGAAGATCTGAGCGACGGACATGTTGCGGCGCTCCGCAACCTCAACCGGGCTCTGCATCTTCTGGAGACCGTCTGCAGCAGCCTTCACAACGTTCATTGCGTTGTTGGTGCCGAGAGACTTGGCGAACACGTTCTTGATGCCTGCGAGCTCCATGACCGCACGAGCGGGGCCGCCGGCGA
>ENA-OPDA01001785-OPDA01001785.1-human-gut-metagenome-genome-assembly--contig:-NODE-1785-length-13651-cov-4.954251_pt1 | contig 13651 bp, 7 predicted proteins | sample MGYA00241253_ERZ501486 | MGnify/ENA primary metagenome ERZ501486 (study PRJEB25962, sample SAMEA2042510) | human gut metagenome | biome: human gut; feature: human-associated habitat; material: faeces... | reverse complement strand
ACTACATTTCGGAACGCAAGAACGAGGTGATGGACGGGTTCAAGAAGAACCACAAAGCCGGAGCCAATGAGATTCCCGCCGCCACCCAGCTGTTCACGCCGGATTGGATCGTGCGCTACCTCGTGCAGAACACCGTGGGCAGGCTCTGGATGCAGTCACATCCAGACAGCCAGTTGTACAAGAACTGGAACTACTATATTCAGCCTTCGGAGGATGACTCCGTCGGGAACGAGGATATTCTCAACATCCAAGCGCCTGAAGATTTGACCGTATGCGATCCCGCATGCGGTTCCGGCCACATGCTTACCTACGCATTCGACCTGCTGTATGAGATCTACGAGGAGGAGGGGTATGCGCCGAGTGATATTCCCGGCCTGATTCTCAAACACAACCTGTACGGCATGGAAATCGATGAGCGAGCTGCAAGTCTTGCCGCCTTCGCCCTGACCATGAAGGCACGCTCCCGTTCCCGCAGATTCTTCAAGAAGCAGGTGGAGCCGAATATTCAGCGCATTGTGCCGATTGCGTTCAAGGAATACGACGTCGCCGAGCTGAATGACCTATACCAGGTGAATCTGGACTCCACGGTATGGAACACCTATGCGAAGGCGGACGTGTACGGTTCGCTGATCCAGCCGCCGCAGGAGCTTGTTGATCTTGCCTCATCGGCAGAAGACACTGAAGACGAAATCACATTGGCTGATTCGCTTCTGCGTGAATGCGCGGATGAGGTTTTCGCCCAGACAAGGTATCTTGCCCGCAAATACACGGCAGTAGTGGCGAACCCGCCATACATGGGCGCAAAGAACATGAGCGGCGAGCTCAAGCAGTTCGTGCAGGACCATTACGAGGACGGCAAAGCTGATCTCTTTGCGGCATTCATTTATAGACTGTTTGAGTTGGTGCCTAAGCATGGGCAGCTTGGCTTCATGACTCCTTACGTGTGGATGTTCATATCTTCCTATGAGCAGATGCGTCAACGGATTATCCGACAGGAACACATCAGTTCGTTGATTCAACTGGAATATTCCGGATTCGAAGGCGCCACCGTGCCTATTTGCACTTTCACTTTAGAAAAGGGGCATAGTGACAGGAAGAGTGCATTCGTCAGGCTCAGCGATTTCGTGGGAGCTAAGCAGCAAGGGCCTCGTGCATTGGGAATCATTGATGCGCACAATAATGAGCAATCTGATCATTCGGATATGCGCAAGTATTTCTTCGAGGTGAACCAGCATGAGTTCGCGCAGGTTCCCGGTGTGTCAATCGTTTACTGGCTGGATAAAAAACTGATTCATATTTTTAAGCTTAATAAGCCGCTCAAAGAATATGCCCAGCTTAAAAATGGTATGTCAACTGGCAACAATGAATCGATGCTAAGAGAATGGTTCGAAATCGCATTTCCTGATATTGATTTCGAATGTCCAGATAGAGATGAGGTTGATATCAGAGGGAGAAAATGGTTCCCCTATAATAAGGGTGGTTATTTCCGTAAATGGTACGGGAATATGGAATCCATTATTCGCTATGATGAAAAAGGTCGTAAGCGGATGGAATCTCTTAAAGGATCGAGGCCTAATAGCCCACATTTATACTTTAAACCCTGTATTTCCTGGTCAAAGGTATCTTCAGGCTCACCTGCGTTTAGGTTTTTCCCAAAGGGATTTGTATTTGATGTAGCTGGTTGCTCCATGTTTCCGACGGATGATAGGCTCTTGGAGCCGCTGCTCTCGCTAGGGAACTCGACGCTTGTTTTAGACTTGCTGACTGCCCTATCTCCAACTCTTAATTTTGAAGCTGGACAACTCGGGAACATTCCATATATGCCTGAGCTGACGAATAATGCTAATCCAGTTTTAGTGGATTTAATTATTGCCGCAAAATTGGATTGGGACTCATTTGAGACATCATGGGATTTCCAGCGGCTCGCGTTGTTTGACTCTACCCAGGGGGCACAGTCGGGTGATTCGCTTGAAGATGCGGTACTTCATCTTCGTGAGTACTGGAACCGCGTGTCCGAGGAACAGCGCCAGCGTGAGATCCGTAATAACGAGATGGTTGCGGACGCGTATGGCGTGCGTGATGACGTGCCGTGCGATGTACTGTTGGAACGCGTGTCGCTGAAGCGCAACGTCGCGTTCGCATATCCGAAGGATACTCCGGAAGTGCGCAACGAGAAATTCGCGCAAGATGTGGTTAAGGAGCTCATTTCGTATGCGGTGGGCTGCATGTTCGGCAGGTATTCGCTCGATAAGCCTGGTTTGATTCTCGCTTCGCAGGGTGAAACACTTGATGACTACCATGCACAGATTCCGAACCCGTCATTCGGACCGGACGCGGACAATGTCATTCCTGTCACGGAGACGGACTGCTTCGAAGATGATATCGTGACACGGTTCCGCAGGTTCCTCACCGTGGCGTTCGGCAAGGAGAATCTGGCCGCGAACATCGCCTACATCGAACAGGTACTGGACAAAAGCATCCGCAAGTATTTCGTGAACGATTTCTACAACGACCACGTGAAGATGTATTCGAATCGACCGATCTACTGGCAGTACTCTAGTCAAACCAGCAACAAGGGCTCGTTCAAGGCGCTCGTGTACCTGCACCGGTATACGCCGAAAACCACGAACGTGGTACTCAACTATCTGCGCGACTACACCGGCAAAATCGCCGACATCGCCGATAGCTTGGAACATTCAGATCGTGCCGCGGACCAGAAACAGGCCGCCAAACTGCGCAAGGCCGTTCTCGAGTGTAAGGATTACGAGGACCAGACCCTGTACCCATTAGCTACCCGCAACCTGGAAATGGATTTGGACGACGGTGTGCTGGTGAACTACCTGCGCATGGGCAAAGCCCTTCGCGCCATTCCCGCCATCGAGCGAAAGCGCAAAGAAGTCTCCACCTGGACCTGGCCCGTCCATCCGCTGAAGGAACAAGACAAGGAAGTCAGTAATGGCAAAGAATAAGCTCAGCATTTACCTGATAAAACAAGATTTCCCAGTAGGGGAGATAGTCCCTCCTGCTTCAGATAATGGGAATCCTATTATCGAATTGCAAATTAAGGGGCATGAGAGTTGCAAGCTGTTCGTTCGTGCCACAAAACCGCATGAACCTGAATGGGCTAACGCATTTTTTAATTCAGCAGTAGAAAGCGAATCCCTTAAAGTTGCCAATATTGGAGCGGCTCTTGTCATTCCAGTTCTCATTGAGAATAATTCGTTTGATGCAAAAGCAGATGAAATTTTTTCGTCTGTTGGTGAAGAAAATCGGCGTTACTTTGTTCTTACTTTTGGATATGGTCGTACGCTTATCAATCGTTCGGCAATAGAGGAACGTTTTGGTCTGAAATGTGTACTTAATTCTGTAAAAAATGATACATTGAGAGCGATTCATTTCGCTGATGTCTCGGGTAGTGCCAAGCGTTCAAGTGAACAGTTGTCACGAATAGGAGATATCGATGATTTTGCCATCGATACTGAAAGGAATTTGTTAAGCCAGGTAACGGCTAAATGCGGAGAAGATGAGTTGCTGTGTGGAACGGTGACTGGCGGTGATTCGCTTGCTGTTACAAAAGAAATTGATATAGATAATGTGCAAGAATTCCTTAAATCTCTCTATGAATTGTTCTGTCAAGAAACTTACAAGCAAGATTTTGATTGGGTTGACAATATCGCTCCTGTAAAAGATCCCGCTCTAGAACAAAAATTATGGGACGAATCTATTCGGCAAATCGCAAACTATAGCTATAACGATGACAGTCAGCATGATTTGTGGATGGCGGTTCCTGATATTATTGATTGGGATAGAATCGAAGGTTTCCAAATTGGGTCTCAAACCGATGAGAATGATGAGCCTATCCTTCAGGATGATGTACTTTTAGCAGATGTACTTCGTTCTTTTAAAAAGCCTCTTACTTCTATTGACCAACTTAAAAATAAACGAGTAACTGCTATCTCAAAAGAAAATGGCTTGCCTTATCAAGGTTGGCAAGCGCATAAGTGTCTTGTTGGTGATTTGGCATACGGTGGGGAATCATATTGTGTGCTTGATGGCGCTTGGTATGAGATTCGCTCGGATTACCTTAATCGAATTAATGAAGATTTTATGGATACGGACGAATCGGATATAGATTTCATTCCATATCCTCAAAATGATGGAGAACAATTTGTTGATGATTTTGACGGGAAAAAGATAAAACTTGAGAAGGAAGGGCTATATAACTATAAGCTTGAGAAGGCTCTTGCTCAAAAATTCCCTAATCATTTTCTCTTAATGGATAAAAGATTAATTTCGTATGGTGGTGGTCGTAGCCGAATTGAATTTTGTGATGTGCTTGCTGATGATGGGAAAAGAATTCATATAAAGCGATATTCGGGTTCGGCAACAATGAGCCATTTGTTTAATCAGGGGCTTGTTTCGGCTTCTATGGAGCGGGATGCTGCCGATTATGCGGAAAAAGTGAATGAAAAAATCAAGCAGGTTGGCAAACAAGAGGGGCTGTCCTCAGTTGAGAATTTTCTGTTGAATCAGAATCAAATTCATGATGTCGTTTTCGCCATTGTTCCCAAGCAAGATAGTCATAGTCATGATCTTCCCTTTTTCAGCAAGGTTGCGCTATGCTCTGTTAAAAAACAGCTGAAGCGTATGGGGATAGAGACAAAACTGAATTGGATTAACCGTATAAATAAGTCAGAAGGGCAAACGCCTAATGAGCATTGAGACCTTGTTGAATGGCGAATCCAAGAATGTGGAGTACAAGCTCACTCCTCCCTCTAGGAGTATTAACTACACCAAAACCGCGGTGGCGTTTGCCAATGGACAGGGTGGTTGCTTGGTGTTCGGTGTCGAAGACCAGACGCTTCGCGTGGCTGGTATTGCCGAAGACAAAGTGTTCACGGTGATGGATTCCATTTCGGACGCCATCGTCAATAGCTGTGAGCCGCTGATTATTCCCGACATCACCATGCATGATGTGAACGGCAAGACGGTTATTGTGGCCGAGATCGCTCCCGGCTTGCAGCGTCCGTACCATATCAAGTCGCTCGGCCAGGAACAGGGAACATTCGTTCGCGTAGCTGGCACCACGCGTCAAGCAGACCAGCCCACCATTCGGGAGCTGACCATTGAAGGCAGCAATCGGAGCTTCGACCAAGTACAATGCCTTGGATTGTCCGTAACGGAAAAAGACATTGAAGCACTGTGCGAAAGTCTGACAAAAACCGCGAAGAATAACGCCGAAGACCCCGCAAAAGTCAAAACGGTTACGGAGAAACAGTTGCTGCAATGGGGCGTGCTGGCAGAACAGGACGGGCAATTGGTGCCCACCAACGCTTATGCGATTCTGTCTGGCAATGAGGCAGTCCGATCCGTGGTGCAATGCGGCGTGTTTAAGGGAACCACCAAAGCCGTATTTGTGGATCGGCGTGAGTTCGCCGGCACTCCGCAGGAGCTTATCGAAGAGTCCTACCAGTATGTGCTGCGCAACATCCATATGGGTGCCAGATTCAAGGGCGTGTACCGGCAGGATGTGTACGAGATTCCACCGGACGCCGTTCGAGAGCTGATTGTCAACGCGATAGTGCATCGCAGCTATATCGACCATTCAAGCATTCAGATCGCGATCTACGATAATCGATTGGAGATCACTTCGCCCGGGCGCTTGCCAATGGGGCAGACCATTGAACGCATGAAGCAGGGCTATTCGAAAATCCGCAACGAGGCATTGGCCTCTGCTTTTGAATACATGGGCTATATCGAACATTGGGGGAGCGGCATCCTGCGCGTTCTGCAGGAGGTGCGTGATGCCGGATTGCCTGAACCGAAATTCCTTGGCGGCGATACGGATCTGCGCATCAATATCTATCGCAATGGCTCAGAGACAGGTTCTGATGACGGGATTGTGACGGGATTACGACGGGATTCGCTTTCTGATGACGGGATTGCGGAAGAAACAACTTCAAAAACGAATGCTGCTCCGAATGCCGCCATTGCAGTGGTTCCATCCCAGAAAGAGCGTATTCTTGATGCGCTGCGTAAGAATGTGAGTATTTCTATCTCTGACGCCATACGGATACTGGGTGTGCAGGAAAGGCAGGCTCAACGAATATTGAAGAGTCTGGTAGAGGAAGGCAGTGCAGTGAAAATTGGTGCTGCCCGCGCCACTCGATACGCTGAAGCGAAGAAAAGGACGGAACCGCATGAGTGAGAATAGCCAAGTAACAAGACTGCTCGCTAAACGTTTCAGCCAGCCGGGCGAACGCGGGCGCATCGTATTTTGGCGCGACGATAAGAAGCAGTACGTGGATGATGTGGCGACATTGGTAGGCGAGTGCGCCACCGATGAGATACTGCGTGAGGTTGAACTCATCACTCCGGAAATTGGGGATGAGAATGACAAGCGGTACATTCCGTTCACGGTGCGCTACCGCATGTTCCACGAGCAGACAAATCAAAAATTCCTCGTGTATCTGACGGAGTCGGCTCCGGCGGTTCAAGACAACTGGCTGTTGGATTTGGAGCTGGCATATGGCCCCACGTTCACCATGGACAAACTTGCCGTGACACTTACGGAAACGCTGCCGGAAGCTTCCGCCGACACCCGAAACGAGTGGTTGGAAGTGATGAAGCGTGCGCCGAAGTTCTTTGACAGCGAAGAACGCGCCAAGCGCTTCGCGAAACGTCTTAATGCGCACGACGATGCCACCGATTTCCAGGCGAAGATGATCGCCACGCTGCTGCAACTGAAAGACGATCGGCACAGCATGCAAGACATCTGGGCTGAGCTACTTACGCAATATTCGCAGGGTGACGCTTCTGGCATCACCGCGATTGAACGCATGGGATTAAGCACGTTCCATTGGACTGGAACACGACGCATTTATCGTTTTGATGTGGATGCCGATGCCGGCAGCGAGCCGACGGTGAAGGACTTCGTGCTATGGCTGTTCCAGCTCGCATGGAACGGATTCTCCGATGGCAGGAACGCCGTTTCCGCTTATGCGAACATTATTCGCGACTGGGACGACTGGTATAAGAACATCGACATGCGCACGGTGTTGCAGAATCTTTCCGAGAACGCCGTGGAGGAACTGCATCTGTCCACTCGAATCGCCGACATGAGCGTAGAAGAGCTTGCCGGTCGGGACCTGTTCCGCGACGTGGACGAGATGATCGTCAACAAGCTGTTCGAACGGTTGGGTTCGCAGTCCATTACGGACGACCAAGTGCAACGGATCATCAACGGGCGCAAGCAGAAGCTTTGGTACGCAGAATATACCGACCAATACGAGTGCATTGCCGCAGCAAGCAGGCTCCGTGCCGTTCTGACTGAATGCGGTGAACTCATCAGCACCATCAGCTCACCGGAACAAGGGATGAAGCTGTATGCCGAAAAGCTATACAAGGCCGATGGCGCATACAGAAGATATGTGCTCGCATGGCATCGCGCCAACTCGGATGCGGTGGGTGTGGACAATGACCTGCAAAGCGCCTACGAGGCATATCAGCAGGATCTTGGTCAGGCATGGCAAAAACAAGTCGATACGCTTAGCCAATGGAAGTTCGTAGACATGGGCGCGCAAACCAATTTCTATGAACGTGAAATCGCGCCGACCTTGAAGGCCGGCAGAAAAATCGCCGTGATCATTTCCGATGCGCTACGTTACGAGGTTGCGCAGGAACTGTCCGAACGCATCGACAGGGAAAGCCGTTTCAGTACGAAACTGAATATGCAGTACAGCGTTCTGCCATCCTATACGCAACTTGGCATGGCGGCGTTGCTGCCGCACGGCTCGCTCGAATTCGACAGCAAAGACCGTTTATATGTTCTGGCTGATGGACGCAGCACCAAAGGAATCGAAGCGCGCACCGCCATTCTTTCGGCCGTAGGCGGCAAAGCGATTAGATATGACGATTTGACAAAGCTGAAAGTCAGCGAAATCAAAGAACTATATAAATCCTGCAACGTGCTGTATGTGTATCACAACCATATCGACGCCACCGGTGATACGGAGAAAACGGAATCGGAAACAGTGGACGCATGCGAGAAGACGTTCAAGGAACTGGGCGAAGTAGTCAAAAAACTTGCCAGCGGCAACGTCCATAACATGATCATCACTGCGGATCACGGATTCCTCTATCAGGACCGAGATCTGGACAGTACAGAATGGTTGAGCGAACAGCCCAAGGGCGATGCAGTATGGGTGAGAAAGCGGCGATTCTCCATCGGATCCAATCTCGCTCCGGGTCGCGCGTTCGTGACATTCAATGCCGCGCAGATAGGAATGGACGATGCTCGGAATGAAGGCATAAGCATTCAAGTGCCGAACTCCATCATGCGCTTGCGCATGCAGGGCGCCGGTGTGAAGTATGTGCATGGAGGAGCAGCATTGCAGGAAATCGTCGTTCCTGTGCTGCATGTCAGTAAGGGGCGTTCCGCGGCCGACGATGTGAGGCCTGTGGAATTCACTATTCTGCAACGAACCGACAGGCTTTCCAGCAGACAGTTGACTGTGGAATTCTTCCAGAACGAGCCCGTTGGAGGAAAAATCCGCGCACGTACCGTATTGGCCGGATTGTGGGGGCGCGATACGGCAGGCAATGATGTGCTCATCTCCAATGAGACGCCGGTCGCCTTCGATCTGCTCGGTCAGGAGAAAAGCGAACGCCATGTGACGGCTACGCTCATGCTGACCAGTGACGCGGAACGATTCAATGGAACGAATATCGAACTGCGTCTGCGTGAGAAGACAGATGGGTCAAATGTGCTGGTCATGCTTGACCAGAAGGCACGATACTTCTTCAAACAGGGCGTGGTGGCCGACGATGCCGGATTCTTCGACTGAATTGGATGAGCACAGAGGAAAGCGACCGTAAGGGGTAACACAATGAATGAGCAGGGTATGAGCCAGAACGGTTGGATTGAAAGTCCTGAACACAACACGGATGGGAATTCCCTGACCGCGTTGGACGCTAAGATCACTGATATGTTCCCCGGGGTCACCGTCCGCAAGGATCTGGTGAACAAGGTCAAGGGCAATGCACTGGTGCCTTCATATGTGCTGGAGTTCCTGCTCAGCGCATATGCCACGAACACCGACCAGGCCAGTATCGAGTCGGGTGTGGATCGAGTGCGTGCCATTCTTGCAAACAACTATGTGCATCGTGAGGAAGCCAATCTTATCCAGTCGAAGATCCGAGAGAAGGGGAGCCACAGGATTATCGACCGTGTGCAGGTGGTGCTCAATGACAAAACCGACCTGTATGAGGCGACGTTCTCCAATCTCGGCATCAGTCAGGTCATTGTCGATCCAAGCCTTGTAAAGGCTTATCCGAAACTGCTGGTGACGGGCATCTGGTGCATGTGTCAGATCGGCTACGCATATTCCGGCGACCCGCGTGAAGTGCCATGGCAGTTGCTACAGCTCAAGCCTGTGCAGATGTCGCGTGATGATCGCGAAAACTACATGCAGCAACGTTTGCAATTCACCGATAGCGAATGGATCGATCTGCTGATGCAGTCCATTGGGTTCAATCCCGATCTATTCTCCGACCGGGCGAAACTGCTGCATCTGGTACGCATGGTGCCGTTTGTGGAACGAAACTACAATCTGGTCGAACTCGGGCCGAAAGGCACCGGCAAATCGCACATCTATTCGGAATTCTCACCGCACGGCATGCTCATATCCGGCGGGGAAGTGACAGTGGCCAAACTGTTCGTGAACAATTCCAACGGACACTTGGGGCTTGTGGGCTATTGGGATACGGTGGCGTTCGACGAGTTCGCAGGCAAGGCCAAGAAGGCCGGCCGGGATTTGGTGGACATCATGAAGAACTACATGGCCAACAAGTCGTTCTCCCGTGGCGTCGAGACGTTCCAAGGCGAGGCGAGCATGGTGTTCGTGGGCAACACCTCGCATAATGTGCCGTACATGCTGAAAAATTCCGACCTGTTCGAGGAACTGCCGAAACAGTATCACGATCCGGCGTTCCTGGATCGTATTCACTTCTATCTGCCGGGTTGGGAGTTCGAACAGATCCGTTCCGAGATGTTCACCAGTGGATTCGGTTTCGTTGTCGACTATCTGGCGGAGATCCTGCACAACTTGCGCGATGCCGATTACAGCGACCGGTTCGAAAAGTATTTCGAGTTGTCTTCCACACTGTCTACGCGAGATAAGGACGGCATCAAAAAGACGTTCTCCGGATTGATGAAGCTCATCTACCCGGACGGCAAGGCCACTCCTGAACAGATGGAACCGTTGCTGCGTTGCGCCATCGAGGGCCGCAAGCGCGTCAAGGACCAGCTGTGCCGCATCGACTCCACCATGGAGGAAGTCGAGTTCACCTACAAGCGTGTGAGCGACGGTGAAGTAGTCGCCGTGCAGACCTTGGAAGAGCTTGACTACCCGCAGTTGTATTGGCGTGGGCGTGTAGCTGAGAATTCGGAAGATGAGAGCGAGGCGGAATCGTTTGTTGCCGGTGATGACGTGGCAATTGCGGGTAGCGAGGGCGAAGCCGGTGCTTCTGAGAACGCCAATGCCCTTCCCGTAGCGCGGCAGCAAGAAACAGCCGCGATGACTCCAGTCGAGCGCCTTGCGGCAAAGGCCGACGGAAAGCAGTGGGAATTGGTCGAAAACCAACGTGGAATCACGTATTACAAACTATTCGGGCCATATTTGGCTGGTGCGAAGAAAATCGTTGTAGAGGATGCGTATGTGCGTAAGCCGTACCAGCTGCGTAATCTGGCCGAGTTCTTGGAAATGCTGCTCAGATGCAAAAAACCCGATGAGGATGTAGCCGTTCATCTGGTGACCGGACATAATGATCCTGGATTCGTGGAAGCGCAGTTAAATGGTTTGAACGAACTGGCATCGGCGTTCTCACAGCTGGGCGTGAACCTCACCTACGAATTCAGAGACACTTTGCACGACCGTTCCATTACCGCGGATACCGGCTGGGAAATTCTTCCCGGTCGTGGGCTTGACATCTTCCAGAAATTCGTTGACGGCGATTGGCTTAACCCGCTGTTGCGCCATCAGCAGCTCCGCCGCGTCAAGGAATGCAAGGTCACGTATAGGCGAATTGATGGGTGATAAGCATGGGAGTGAAGTAACGTGAATATTCGATTATGAAATAGGTTCGAGAACCGTATGTGTACGGTACAGAATATATCCGATTAAAAATCTTTGTCGGACAGTTTTCAAGACGTATAACATTTTCTCTCAAGAAAATCAAAGAAGGAGATTTTACTATGAATATTGCTGGTTTATTCACTACGACTTCTAGTGGGATTGCAGATTGGATGACCGCAATAGTTGCTTTTGTTGCGTTAATTTATGCAATATGTGAGTATACGCTTCATAAGAAAGCAGTGAAGAAAGAAATGGAAAAAGATGACAGTGAGGATGAGCGAAGAGAGAAAGAGATCACGGTTCAGATTGAAGACATGTATATGAATGAAATTGGTGAACAACAGAGAAGCATGCTGGAATATGCAGCTGCGATATGGGGGTATTGTGTTTTATTTAATGGAGTGCAGGATTACTCGGCTGGAAATACTGATCCACGGAATAAATTAATGGAAACATTGTCTGATGGTGAGAGAATTAATCAAATTCGAGAAAATAACAAAGAGATAGCTGCTTTACAAACGTATATTGAAGAAGTTCGTATGTGCGCGATGATAATTCAAAATTGCATAGAGAGGGTTCAAGAAATAGATTTCTTTAAACAAGGGGATGAGATTTTTGATGAACTCAAAAAGGAGTGTGAGACGTATTCAAGATATGTCGGTGAGTTTGTAGCCTCTTGTTTTGTAACATATTTTGTCTTTATGGATCGTAATTCAGATAAGACCTCTAATGAGAATGAAATTCACACATCAGAAGAAAGATGGCTGAAAATGGTTATAGATGAGGGTAATATATATAGATGTGAAGAAGAAATGACTGACCGAGGAAAGCAGGTTCTTTCGAGAACTAAAGGTGAAGATAGGCATGCCTTAAATTGGTCGGATTATTTATTCCGTGATACAGAGTCGGATCTTATCAATAGTTCTAATGTTTTGCGTGAAAAATTGATTCATGCTAAAAGGAAATATCTCAATAAATGAACATGCTTACAGATAACGTCCGAATTCTTGCACATCTTGTGATTCAGGTTTCCTGAAAGAGAACTGACCATCGCGCCATAGACGGCCATGATCCAAAGTGCACAACTTTTCGGGCACTACCTCTGCCACTCGTTTCACTCCTTAATTGTTGATAGATATTCTATGAGTGATACAAGTAATCTCGGAGAAATGATTTGGAGACTTGCCAGCATCTTGACTTTTAGGAATCAAGGCTGTATTCTAACTTCTATGGATTGGGAGAGCCCGATCGGCGAAGGCCTTGGAAGAGATTCCAAGGCCTTTCGTTTACTGGTATTACAGATAGGCAGGGGCATCGTGGATTTCGGGCCCAAACTCTATTGGATCGAACAGAGGATAGATTTTCAGCCCATAGCCTGCCAGTTTCCCGTCACGTGACGTGCGCATCTTGGGCAGGAGCATTTCCCATGCCCTGTTGCGTTGTTCGGGGTGAAGATAGTGTACGCCTATTGGTCTTGCCACGAGATCAGCGAGTTGCAGGCCGGGAAGGTTCGCTTTCTTACTAACACAATGGAAATCGAACATTCCTTTCAGTCCATCGATGCCGGATTGGTTTACCATTTTTTCGAATTCCCGTTCAAGAGTGCGGTCCTCGTTGCCCCCTCGGCTTTCAAACACGATAGGAATCCGCCGTCCACGTTGACCTCGTTCCTGCATTTCATAAAATACGCGCTCCACGCCGAATTGCGTGCCAATGGAGTATGGATTGTCTGGCGCGTTAAAGTGTGAGTACTTCCGTTTGTCAATGAGTGAAGACACTACTGTGTATTCGGATTCGACCATGATTTGATTGAGTCTGTCGAAGAATTCGCTGCGGATGTCATCACGCATAAGAATATTGAAGTCACCTTCACGCTTGCGAATCTCGCGTTCGTGGAGGATGGGAATGTCGGAGCCAAAGAAATCGAACTTGAAACGTAGTATCTCCGGTACTACATGCGTGTAATAATGCGTTTTCTCGAAGATGCAGAACGATAATACGAATACAGGGTAATTGGCGTTGACTGATTTCAGACTTTGGTCGCCACTTTCGTCAACGAAGACAATGTAATCTCCGAAATTATGTTCGCCCATTTCCTGTTCCTTCAAGTTTGTACTTCGCATTTACGTAATAAGGTTATTCTACTCGTCGAGCCATCTATTTGATCACATATACTTTGAACGAATTGCGGTAAATCGGCAGTAATATCTTGCCGCGGCGCAGCTTCTGGAATGGGTTGTACAAATATGCCGCAACACGGGCTGATTTTGTCGACGTGTATGGCGATCCATCCGGCCGCAAGACAAACAGCGACACATGGACAAGTTTCGGCGTGGGTTCGGAAATCTGCCAACCAGATGGGACGCTGAATATCCGTGGCGGCTATATTACGTCGACCTGTACTTCACCGACACGTTCCAGTACGCGAAGCTCTACACCATGAGGGATTCCGTTGAACGGATACTGGCAAATCTGGGCGAGGTGATGTGGGACGAGTCGGAAGCCGACAAGAAAAA
>ENA-OPDA01001759-OPDA01001759.1-human-gut-metagenome-genome-assembly--contig:-NODE-1759-length-13765-cov-2.187965_pt1 | contig 13765 bp, 17 predicted proteins | sample MGYA00241253_ERZ501486 | MGnify/ENA primary metagenome ERZ501486 (study PRJEB25962, sample SAMEA2042510) | human gut metagenome | biome: human gut; feature: human-associated habitat; material: faeces... | reverse complement strand
TTACAATAGCCTCTTATTAAGAAGCCAATCAAATAAAGTATTATTAATATTATATATGGAGATATTTTTTTGATTGAATATTTTTTCACAAGAAAATAAAAGAGTGTTGTTAAGAAGAAGGCAAAACTCAGAATAGTGTGACCTAAAGCCACATCATATGCAAGGCCTTCACCATCTAATAGTTCTCCTTCCAATATGACATTTAATGGTAATAATATTATAAACAATATTGAAATAATGGTGACAATTGCTAAAACTTTTTTTAATTTATTAAGTTTTTCTTCTTTATCATAAATTGATATACAATAAAACATTGAATACAAGTTAAGTAAAGCTAAAATACTCATATATATTTTTTGTAAAATGCATATTAAGGTAAAATTACCAATTAATTTAGCCACTATGTATGTTGAGATTCCCACTAATAAAAATGAAAGATTTAATCCTATTAATTTAGCATATGTTTTTGTTTCAATTGTTTCTATGTTTGGCTTTGAATAGAATAATACTATTAAAGTTGTAATTATAAGTAACCCCACTATTTGTAATATAATTGCTTGCATAATTTTACCTCTTTTTTTCTTTTTTATTTTTTTAATTTTTTTGAATGACCTCTTAATAAGAAGGCATTATTTATATTAATATCTAAGTTTTCTAAAAAACTAAATACTTCTTCTTCACTAGTAATGTTCTTGTCGTGAAAACTCTCACTTATAGCATCTTCTAGTGAGAAACCATAACCATAGTTACATTTTTCTACTATCTCTTTTTGGAAATCATAAATATATCCCTCTGGTACATTATCTCTTTGAAAAATAGGCTGAGTCTCTAGTATTTGCCATTTTAATGTCGCTAATTTATCTCTTAATTCACAATTTAATTCTACTTCGGTTTTCGTAGTACTTTTAGCAATTCCATAATTTTTTCCTATATTGAAATAGAACTTATTACCATATTGCTCTACTGCTATTGGAACTATTTCTACACCTGTTTCTTTTGCCATTCTAACAGTTCCTACAAATGTTTTCATTACTATTACATTTGGAGTTACATTCCAAGCTCCTTCTGGATATATTAATAAATTACCACCATTATTCAATAGTTCTACCGATCTATTATAAGCTATTTTTCTGTCTATTTTATTCTTTGTCTCTAATGGTATAACTCCATTAAGTTTTAATCCTTGATAGATTGGCATTTTATACAATATACCTGGATCTCCAAGCATTAGATAGGCTGGCTCTTTAATAATTTGAAATGTTCTTTGTATATCATTACCGCCTATATGCGTACAAGCAAATATTTTTGGTACACCTTTTTTGGCATTATTTTCATTAGCAATAATTATATTTTTCTCTTTTGATAATGTTTCATCTATTTTTAGTATTAGGTTAATTAATGGATGAATCTTTTTTCTTAACTCAATACCTTTTAATTTATCTCCTTTATTGTAGCAATAAATCCTATACTCTGCGTAATAATTAACTAATTCTTCAATTGCCATATTTCTTTTTTCAATCAAAGTTAATTTCTTAAATGTATCCATAAACCACCCTCCAAATAATTAATAATTGATCATATGCACTATTATAACATAAAAATGCTATTTTTTGTAACTTTTTAATTATTAACTATATATTTTAGTATATAGTTACTGCTTATATATAATAGATGCACTGGCATATTAAATTAAGACTCTTAAAATGAGGCTTAATTTAACACTCATAAGACTACAGGCTTAGAGTGAACACCAGAAAAAACTTACCACTTAAGGTAAGTCTTTATTATCTTGTTTTTGATTTATATGGAATATCAAATGTTACTTCAATCATATTCATTTGTTCAAAATAACTTGCTTTAATTATATTATAGCCTTCACTAACCATTTCTTTTAATCTATCAAAACTAACAAACATTGTAGCACCACCAATAGTTAATCCTTCACTTCTTTTTCCTGTTGCTACTTCACTAATAAATTTATTTATTTCTTCTGCTGATGATACTGTTTTATTTGCACTACTATCTAAATCATTAGGTGTATAAAAGAAACTATTATTATTTGATTCTTTGTTCAAATCTCCTGGTTTGTGGAAGAAATCACCTGTATTTGTTTTTTCTTCTAGATTTTCTGGTGCTTTAAAATAATTACTCATTTTCTCCTCCTAATAATATTTTAGCAGTTCTAACCATTTGTGCTGAATATCCCATTTCATTATCATACCAAGCAATAATTTTAACTAATTGCTTACCATCTACTTCAAGTACTTTTGTTAATGATAAATCCACTACTGCTCCATAAGTAGAACTAATTATATCCGAAGATACTATTGGATCAAAAGTACCTTTAATAGTTTCACTTTCATTATTTAAAAACATACTATTTATTTCATCTTCAGTAGTCTTTTCTTTTAATTCTAATGATAAATCTATTAATGAACCATCTGATACTGGTACTCTAATTGCTCCTCCTGATAATTTACCTTCAAGACTTGGTATAACTTTTCCAATAGCGGTAGCTGCTCCTGTTGAAGTTGGAACAATATTCATAGCACATGCTCTTCCTCTTCTGGAATGACTACCTTTCTTATGACTTACATCTAGTGTTACTTGATCGTTTGTATAAGCATGAATTGTAGTCATAAATCCTTTTATGATACCAAAGTTATCATCTACTAATTTTAGTACGGGTGCAAGACAGTTAGTAGTACATGAAGCTGCACTCACTATTTTATCACTATCGTCTAGGATATCATCATTTACATTATAGACAACAGTCTTGACATTTCCTTTGCACGGAGCACTTACTAATACCTTTTTAGCTCCTGCTGTAATATGCTTCATGGCATCTTCTTCTTTAGTAAATTTTCCAGTACATTCAAATACTAAATCTATTCCTAGTTCTTTCCAAGGTAAATTTGTTGGATCCATTTCTTTGTATACTCTTACTTTTTTACCCTCTATTATAATGTTTTCTTCATCATAAGTTATTTCTTTATTATAGTTACGATGATTAGTATCATACTTAAGAAGATAAGCTAATTCTTCTGGTGTACTTAAGTCATTAATAGCTACTATATCAAAATAATTATCTTCTTCTATTAATCTAAATACTAGTCTTCCTATTCTTCCAAAACCATTAATTGCTATTTTCATAATCTTCTCCTCTTTCTTAGTCATTAGCATAATTATCAAAGTATCCTTGTATTAATATTACAGGTGTTCCTTTATCTCCTGAACCACTAGTAAGGTCACATAATGAACCCACTAGGTCTACTATTCTTCTTGGGGTTGTTCCTAAGCTCTTATTTTGACCTACTAGATTTGATTCTTTTTTCTTTATCTCTTCTTTCATGGCTTCGTTAAGAGCATCTCCTCGTAGGTTTGATAAGGTATTATCGGATACATATTTTAGTTTTATCTCATTTGGAGTACCTTTTAAGCCATCTGTGTATGCTGGTGATACTACAGGATCCGCTAATTCCCATATTTTACCTACTGGATCTTTAAAAGCACCATCACCATATATTAATACTTCTACTTTTTTACCTGTTTCTTCAAACATTCTTTTTTGAATACCTAAAACTAAATCTAAACCATCTTTAGGAAATAGTTTTAATTTTTCATCAGTACTCTTGTTTGAACCTAATAGTCCATATTCAGCATTGTAACCGCTACTATTGATACTATGAGTCATTATGTTATCTAATCCTAATATAATATTAGCTTCTTTTAATAACATCTTAGTTCTTTCTCTAGTATGGATATCACAAGCTAAAACATCTTTAGTATATTTTAATATTTCTTTTGGATTATTAGAGAAAATAAATTCTATTTTACAATTTTCTTTTTCACATATTTCAGTATATACATCTATATAGTTTACTCCTGTGAATTCGTGGACGATATTTCTAAAGTATTCATTATACTTCTCAATACCAAATGAATCACTATATGGATTAATATTATATTTATCTAATAAGTCCTCACTAAATAAATGATTACCTACTTCATCTGCTGGATAAGAAAGTAACATATATATCTTATCTACTCCTCTAGCAATACCTTTTAGTATCATAGAAAATCTATTTCTACTTAATATTGGAAATACTAAACCAACTTCTTTATTTGGAAATTTGTTTTTTATATCTTCCGCTATATCATCTACTGTGACATAGTTACCACTGGCAATACCGACAACTGCTTCAGTTACTCCAATTATATCACGGTCGCGTATTTTAAAGTTTTCACTTTCACTGGCTCTAAGGACTGAATTTACAACAATCTCTTCGAGATTATCTCCTTCTTTAATTATTCCTGTTCTTATACCTCTCGCGGTAGTTCCTACATATCTCATGTCTATCACTCTCCTAATATAATTATATATTATATAAATTTAAATTAAAAGAATTTTACTATTACTTGACACTTTTTTTGTCATAAATTATGTTATTTATACCACTTGATATTACTAATGATAATTTATCTATTTGGAAATCTATTTCTTTTGGAGTTACAATAAAATTATAGTTAAGTGAATTTAGTACCTCCTCAATTAAACTTATTCTATCGGTATCAGATAATTCTCCTATTAAACCTAGTACTTCTTTCTTCTCTTCAATACTTAGGTTTTTATCTTTTATTTTATCTAAATAGTTATATCTATTAAATACTAGTTTATTTTTTGATGAATTATCTTTAATGTAAGAGATATGTTTGAATAAATAATTTATTGTATCATATACAATAATGGAAGAACCTACTACTGTGGGAATACCTATGGCAATAACTGGTATACCAAGGGTATCATTACTTATCTCTTTACGCATGTTACCTATACCACTTCCTGGATGGATACCAGTATCAGTTATTTGAATACTCTTATTTATTCTACTTATTGTGGAGGCCGCTAGTGCATCTATTACTATGATAAGACTAGGTTTTGTTTTTTTTGCTATTGATAATATTATATCTTGCGTTTCAATACCTGTGTCTGCCATTACACCTGGGGCTATTTTGGATACTTTTAAAATGCTTTCTTCTGGGCTTCCAAGAAGAAATAGATGCCTTGTTACAATAATATCTTCAAGTGCTTTTGGTCCTAGACTATCTGGAGTACTCTTAGCATTACCTAAGCCCACAACTAGTATAGAAGATTTATCATAGTTAGATAGGATAGTCTTTAATTCATCTTCAAATACTTTGGTTACTTTCTCTCTATTAGTGATATCTGTAACATCTACAAATTCTATAGTAATATAGTTACCTTTTTTCTTATTTAATATTTTACTTGTCTCTTCATCAACATTTACTTTTGTTACTTTAATATCATCAATATTATAGGTATCACTTTTAATACTTAAACTACTATTTTCTATGGTATCTAATACTAAATCAGTATGTATATCATACTTTTTTAGGTCAATTTCATGATTCATTGTTATCACCAGTAATATTTTTTACAAAAAGTACCGAAAATATTTGCTTTTTTAGCATTTTTTTGGTAAAATTATAATTAGTTTTGGGAGGAGATGAAATTTATGGCAAACGTTAAAAATGCAAAGAAGAAAATTAAGCAAATTAACAAAGTAACTTTAGCAAACCAACAACTAAAATCTACTGTTAAAAACGCTATTAAAGAAACTGATAAAGCAGTAGCCGCTGGTAACAAAGAAAGAGCTGAAGATAGATTAAAATTAGCTATCAAATCTTTAGACAACGCTAAAGTAAAAGGTTTAGTACATAAAAATAAAGTTGATAGAGAAAAATCTAGATTAACTAAAAAAGTAAATACTATGGAAGTAAAGTAATTACTTCTTTTTTTATTTTAAAAAAGGGAACGGAATGTCCCTTTTCTTCATCAGAAAAATGATAATTGTTATTTATTTTGCTACAATAGGTTTAACTCATTTTTTAAACTTTCTTGTAATAATTTAGAAAAGTTAATACCTTTCATATCTGCAAGATTTTTTAACCACTCTGGCATAGTTACTGTTGTATTTACTGTTTTGGAAGATATTTTCTTTTCGTGTTCTATAGGATCTAACTCTACCATAGTAATAAAGTCGCCATCTTTTACTTTGATGTCCATATAATTGAATGTTGGTTCTGGTAATCTATCTTTATACTCTGGTAACATAGCATACAATGCATCTTGTGCCATATAATATGCATCATCAAAACCAACACCATATGTAAACACATCATCAAAATCAATAAATTTTACATTGTATGCATCTCCTTCTTTGGAAAAAATTGCAGGATAAAAATATTTTTTCATTTTTTATTAGTAGTTTAGTAATAGTGTTTCAATTACAGAAACTAAAGTTTAATTCCTGTACTTTTCACTATTTGTGATAAAGTACCTATGGGAATATCCCCTTTATGGTTGGGAACTATGCAAACTTTGTTATCTTTTTTATATTTCATATGCGAACCTTTTTGACTTATAAGAACCCATCCATCTTTTTCAAGTGCTTTTATCACTTTTTTAACAACTACCATCTTCCTCCTTTCATTATGAAATTATACCACCTTTTTTTACACTTGTCAACACGTGTATTTGCTTTTTTCAATTATATTATATGCAATGCAAATTTAAATATAACTTATATTTTTTATGCAATAAAATAATACTTCAATTTGAAGACCTTAGGCTTCAAATTGCCTCGGAAGACTACAGGCTTACGAGGAATATAAAAAGAAAGAGAATTAAATCTCTTCCTATATCATATTTTCTAGGTTATCTATAGCTTTCGTTTTAGCAGAATTCATTTTTCTAGCTAACTTCTTAATATTACCATTTTTAATGTTTTGATATAGAGCGGCACTACCTACTCCTATACCCATACCCATTAAAGCCATACCTACTTTGGATTTCATTATTTTATCACCCCTTTAAAATATGACAGGTATTTAAGTATTATTAAATACCAATAATATTATTTACTAAATTATTATAATTATACTAGATGTTGTATTTATTTATTATTAAATCTTTTAGGGTGGTTTTTCTATTGTCTATATAGTCATTGTTTATACCATAGATAAAAGAATTTGGCTCTCCGACAATGATGAGACTTTTTTTAGCTCTAGTAACTCCAGTGTAGACTAGTTTGTTGTATAGCATTCTTTTAAAGTTTGAAGTTATTGGCATGATAACGGTATCGAATTCACTACCTTGGGCTTTATGAATACTAATGGCATATCCATGTCTAAAATTAATAAATTTATCAGGAGTGTATTCTACGATATTGCCATCATAATTTATATTTATTTGATTTGGTATTTTTTTGCCATCTGATACAATGATTTCTTCAATATATCCAATATCGCCATTGTAGACATTATTGTCAGGATCATTAACTAATTGAAGGACTTTGTCGTATTCTCTATAGACAACATCTTTGAAGACTATTTCTTTTTTGTTTTTGGCTTTGGGATTGAATAACTCCTGGAGCATGATATTTAGGCTATCTATGCCATTTATGCTCTTGTACATTGGGGCTAGTACTTGGATGTCCATATCAGAATAGCCTTTTTTAATTGCTTTGGTTACTACTTCTTTGATGTAGGATAAGGTATTATCATTGTCACTATTTATGAATAGGTAATCATCTTTTTTTATGAATAAGTCTTCGCTAATGTTTTTGCTTTTTATGTCATAGGCTAGATTTAATATATATGAGCCTTCAGTTTGACGATATATTTTGTTTAGACTTATTACTGGAAGGCAGTCGCTATCTATTAAATCTTTTAGTATTTGACCTTCGCTAACACTTGGAAGCTGGTAATAATCTCCGACGAGTATAAGATGAATATCTCTTTTTGTTCCTTTTAGAAGTGCTTCCATAAGAAGAGTATCAATCATACTTACCTCATCTACAATGATGTATTTTTCTTTATTTGGATTATATTCATCTGTAGCAAAGGTGTTGGTATCTTTATCCCAACCTAGGTATTTATGTATTGTATAGGCGGGAAGATTTGTTGTTTCCATCATTTTTTTTGCCGCTCGTCCAGTGGGAGCAAGGAGTGCTATATCGGTGTCTCGAGCTTTCTTACTATCCATAATGATACTGACAATGGCTTTGATTATGGTTGTTTTTCCTGTACCTGGTCCTCCAGTAATGATGGTGATGTTATTGTTTACACCACTTTCAATGGCTTTTAACTGGGTATCATCATAAGTTATTTTGTTAAATTTATCGTTATCAATATATTTCATTATACTGGTATTTGTCATAATTGGCATATCGTTTAGGAAGCAGATTTTTTCACAGATGTATTTTTCGGCTTCATAAAAATGTTTTAGATAGTATCTTTTTTCTTCTATAACTATTTTACCTTCACGGACTAACTGCAAAATTAGGTAATCAAACTTTTCTGGAGTAATGCTAACATAGTTTGATAGATTGAATGATATTTCTTCTTCGGTTAGATAGGTGTCCCCATTGTTAAAGCAGAGATTTTTCATAACATATATTATTAGTGCTTTTACCCTACGGTCATCTTCCTCATTAATTCCCATTCCTATGGCTATTTCATCTATTTTGGTAAATGGCATTTCATCTGTTTCAATTAGTTCATATATATTAGTATTCACTGTATCTAATATTTTATTATTATATTTGTTTAAAAAACTTAGTGATTCTTTCATTTCAAAGCCTAACTTAGTTAGTTCTATTACAATGCTGGATGTATCTTGATAGTCTTTTAGGACTTCATATATTTTGTCTATTTTTTTGTCTGTTAGTCTTGGTATTCCTACGAGGCAAGATTTGTCTTCGAGTATTTTGTTTATGACATCTTCTTTTAGAATACTTACTATTTTTTCCGCTGTTTTTTCTCCGATGGGAAATAGATCGCTTGATAGGAATGTTATTAGTTCTTCTTCTTTGGTGGGAACATTTATGTTAAAACTATTTACATTCATTTGAAGGCCATATTTAGGGTGATTGGCTACTTCTCCATATAGGATATATTCTTTTTTATCGCTAAGTCTTGGAAGAGTTCCAGTAATATTTATTACATCTCCTTCTTCAAACTCGGAAAATGTACTTTCTTTTACCTTGAATAGTCCTACCATGTAGCTATTTATTTCATTACGATATATTTCTTTATATAGCATTCCTTTGACAAAATTTTCTTCCATTTGATACATCCTTTCTTCTTAATAATTATATCAATTTAGAAAGGTAAAGTAAATAAAAAAGAATGGTTATTAATAAAAAAAACTATCTCATAAAACGAAAAGGAACTATCATTTACTTTTTTTGATAGTTCGTTATTAGTTTACTAGTTTTATATAAATAATTAATCATTTTATTTATTTTTATACACATTTTATATTCGTCATTTTCTAACTCTATCTTACTAGGAATAGCTAGCTGGCTGAATAATAGTAGTCTTTCTTCCTCTTTTAATGGGTAACTACTTTCGTAGTAATGAAATAAATCATCAAAGTCTAATTCTAGATAGTGATTCTTATAGAAGGATAATAAATCATATATTGGACTATCTATTCTACTTTTATTCCAACTAATAAGATAGGGCTTCTCACTTTTTATATAATGATCGAGAGTGATGTTGTTATGAATGTTAACTACTCGCTCATTTTTGCTATCTTCTATTTGTTTATACCATTCTTCTATTTTGTCTCTGGAATAATAGATGCTTTCAAATATTATATTTATATTTCTCGCTATTAAATATGAAGATGGCGACATATATACTTCTTTTTCTATTGATGTTATTAAGTTGGTGTAATAGTTATTTAGATAGTCTAAGTTGTTTATAGTAGTTTCGTATATTTCTTTGTTGTGGTCAATGTCTACTTCTCTATAAAATGTAGTTTTACTGTGAAGAAGACTAAGAAGATATATTAGGTCCATGGCTTTTTGTTCTTTTGGTTCATAACTATTTTTAATGTATGGGTATAGTTCGTATTTTTTATCAAGAGCAACTGGTTCGGGAAAATAGTCAAAGGAACGGGATTTTAAATAGCTATATGTTCTTTCTATGTCATCTTTTTTTCTTTCTTTAACCACTAATTTGTCATCTATTATTTTGGCATTTGATAGAATGGTAATTTTTTTTATGGGAATATTATACTTAGTAAGTATTTCGCGTAGATTGTTATTCACCTTTTTTTGGAATTATTACTTTTTCCCCTGGCTTAATATTGTTTATATCATTATAGTTTTCGAAGTCTTCTTTGGATATTTCATACTTAGTAAGTATCTTCTCGAGAGTATCATCTTCTTTTACAATGTAGACATAATATGTTGTATATGTTTCTGTGCTATCTAGGTTGGAGAATAAATCTGTTCCGATATTTATTGTTTCCTCTCTTGATTCTTTAGTACTGCTGGTATCTGGTGATTTTACTTCTGCTTTTTCTGGCACTATATCGTCCTCCTCTGGAATGTCCATTGGTGTACTTGGAGTTCTTAACGTCTCTTCTGGAGCTTCTTTTGATTCTTTTGGTGCTAATAGGTCTTCTGGTTCATCTTTTACTGGTTCTTCTGGTAAATACTCTGCCTCAATAAATAAGTCAATATTTACTTTTAAAGTGTCTTCATTGATTATATCGTAATAGAAGTCTTCAATATCGGCATTAACAGTACTTATGTCATATCTAGGATCTAAAGTGATATCAAATGGTAGATCAAATGAGAAGTCTTCTCTGCTGATGGAACCTTCATTCATTTTGTAGTCTCCAGTTATGTGGAAAGCTCCGGATACTACTTTGTCCTCGGTTACCTCTATGTCTCTTTCTAATGATATAGAGGTAATTTCACTAACTTTTGTTTTAAATGGTAATTCTTTTTTGAATGGTATAATTTGTTTCATAATCACTCTTCCTTTCAATAAAGGATATGTTAAAATTTGTAAATTATGAAAAAAATAGTTCTTTTTTTTATAATTTAATGTTATACTTAATTAAGAGGAGGTAAATTATGGGATTAAATGGTTTATTAGGAAGTAATGATGGTTTTTCTAGTAATTTCGGAGGTGTAGCTGCCGCTGGGGTATGGATGATTGTATCTGTTATACTTGCTATAATTGGTGGTATTGTTTTATACTTTGTTGTCTTTACAAAGCAAAATGAGCATAAGTTTACTGGTACTATGGCTTGGATATATGATTTCTTTACATTCAAAAAAATGTTATTAGAAACCTTACTTAAGATATTATATATGATTGTGGCTATATATATTACATTGTCTTCATTCTCATTAATATCTATAAGCTTTATCGGTTTCTTACTTCAATTAACTTTAGGAAATCTACTTGCAAGAATTGGATTTGAATTTTCTTTATTATTATTAACAATCTGCAAGAACACTACTGAAATTAATGATAAGTTATCTAAAAGCAAAAAAGAAATAAAAGAAGAGAAAAAAGAAGAAAAGAAAGATAAGGAATAAAATTATCTTTCTTTTTTACTTGCTATTTGAGTTTAATTTACGAACTTTGGTCAAAGTTTCTTTATTTACTTTTTGATTTTCTACTAGTTTATTTTTTATTAGAAATATTTTCTTTCTACTATTAAGAACATCTTGCTCTAATAGTTCTATTTTTTTATATGCTTCGCTATACTCTGGAAGGTTGTATTTTAGAAACTTATTTCTAAACTCACCTTTTAGATTGTTGATATCTTGAAGAGCTAAATCTATGTTTTCTTCTACTGTACTTATACTGCAAATTCTATTATTAAGTTCTAAATTGTAGTTTTCAAATGAGTAAACTATTTTTTCTTGTTTTTCATAATGCATATTTTTTAACATGTTATGTAATAGTTTTCTAGTTGCTACTGTTCTGGCACCAATACCTGGTAATATTCCACGCAGTGGTGTAAGTGAAAGCAACCAAATATATCTTAAACTTGATGTTAAAAAACCATTCATTCCTTTTAACTTACTTTCAACATACTTTCTCTCGCTTATTTTATCTACTTTTTTTGATAATTCTTCAAGATAATTATTGTTTTTTTCTATTATTAAATTACAACAATTTTCTACTTCCTCTAAATTTACTATTTTGTTTTTTGCATCTTTATATTTTTTATCTCTTGCAGATAATTCTTGAACTCTTTTATTACTTATTTCTTTAATTTTTTTCATATAACACCCTCAAATATTATAAAAAGGACAAGATTATTTTTGTCCTCTTTCAGCAATTCTATATTGGCCTTTATAACCTTTTAAGAAATTTAATTTAGCACGTCTAACTTTACCTTTTTTAATAACAGTAAGTTTAGCGATTTTTGGTGAGTTAACAGGGAAAATTCTTGTTACTCCTACACCTGCTGATTCTTTCCTTACAGAAAATGTTTCACTAACATCTGAACCTTTTTTTGCTACGACTACTCCTTCATATGCTTGGATACGTTCTTTTTTACCTTCGATTATTTTATAATCTACACGTACTGTATCTCCTACTCTAAATTCAGGAATATCATTTCTTATTTGTTTTGCTGCAATAGCGTCAACCTTATTCATTATACTTCATCTCCTTTTCTTTCCCACAATCATATTTAAGTTATAAACCATTTTATACATATAAAAACATTGGATTGCTTTTTTCACGTTTTTAATGATAACATAAATTTATTAATTTGTCTACTTAATTATATTAAATTAGTTTAAAATTATCTTCCTTTACTCTTTTTTTCACTATTTTCTTTAGAATTTAAATAAAGTTTTCTAAGTTTTACTTCATTTTCAAGTATTTCAAGCTTCTTTAGCATAAGTTTATATTCTTTTTCTTTCATATATTCCTTATATTTAGTATCCAAAAGTTCTTTAAATTTAGCAATTTCATTTAAAGCAAGTGTAACACTTTCTTCTCCTGTTTCATCGTCATCATATATAAAAGATATAAGTTTTAAAATTCTTTCTAAAGTCTTCTTACACTTTTTACTAATTAATTTTTCTATTAATGAAGGATTAATAATAACCATCTCATCAACATTAATGATATCTTCTTTAGATAATTTATTTTTAGGCTTAAAATCATACCCTTTTAAACTATCATATTCTTTATAAGTAATTGTTTGTGTATTTTCATCTTTTGTTACAACAAATCTTTTTGTCATAATATCATCTCCTACAACTATGAAAGTAAATCTTTTCTTTTTTCTTTAGTTAATCTTATTTGTTCACTTCTTCTATATTCCTCTATTTTTTTATGATCACCTGATAGTAATACATCTGGCACTTTCATTCCTCTAAAATTTCTTGGTTTTGTATAAACTGGATAATCAAGTAAATTATTATTAAATGATTCATCTTCTAAAGATGTATCTGTAATAACTCCATCAATAAGTCTTGTAACAGAGTCTGCCACTACCATACTGGCAAGTTCTCCTCCAGTTAAAACGTAATCGCCAATTGAAAGTTCTAAATCTGCTAATGTTCTTATTCTATCATCAAACCCCTCATAATGTCCACATATAATTATTAAATGTTTAAATTTTGTTAATTCTTTATTCGTCTTTATTCAGGTGATAACCAGCCCCCCATTTTCTTTCTGTCCGTTCATTGAACCAAACTTCAGTTTCTTTCTTGTAATCAGATATGCTATTACTCCACACAGAATTCCAACCAGAATGCCACCTAAGATATCGGTCGGGTAATGCACATATAAATACATTCTTGAAAACGCCATCAGGATCGCCAGAGGCAGCGTGATTTTCCACCATTTTTTCGCCCCGGCAAAGTACAGAGCCGCGACCGCAGCAAACGAAGCCGCCGTATGTCCC
>ENA-OPDA01001750-OPDA01001750.1-human-gut-metagenome-genome-assembly--contig:-NODE-1750-length-13814-cov-1.626572_pt1 | contig 13814 bp, 15 predicted proteins | sample MGYA00241253_ERZ501486 | MGnify/ENA primary metagenome ERZ501486 (study PRJEB25962, sample SAMEA2042510) | human gut metagenome | biome: human gut; feature: human-associated habitat; material: faeces... | reverse complement strand
CCGGCCGCAGCTGCCAGCTCTCGGTCAGTGTCCGCCGCACGGTGGGATGATCGACCCGAATGCCGCGGATCTCCAGCATGTTCACCATGTCGCTCACGTCGAACTGATACTCCTCCAGCTTCTCGCCATCCAAGATGTCGCGGATGATCGACAGCATCTCGGCTTCGGGCTTGCTGCGGTTGTAGTGGATGATCCGCCGCAGGGCCTCCGTCGCCAAGAGTCGCGGGGAGAACCACAGGCGGCTCTCCTCGCGGGTCGAGAGCGTGCGTCGTTGCAGAAAGAACAGCAGCCCCGGGATTTCAGTCTGCATCCGGGCAAGCAGCTGCTGGTCGTCGTGCGTCAGCGGCGGGATACGCCGCACCCAGTAGCGAGTCTCCGCAGCCTCGATCAGGACGGGATTGCGCTCGTTGTTGGAGCACAGCACGAACTTCCCGAAGAACTCCACCTCCCGGCGGTCGCGCCCCTTTGCCTCGGCCTTGTAGCTGCGGGCCGTCGAGAGGTTCTTGATCCGTTCGGAGTCTTCGCGGCGGTTGAGCAGCACCTCATCCACGCAGATCAGCAGCTTGCCTGCCCAGTCGTCGTTGAACTGCGAACGGAAGTCCTCGTTGGTGTTGAAGGTGACATTCCCGCCGAAGATCAGTTTCAGCAGATTCAGAAAGGTGGTCTTGCCTGTATTGCGCTCGCTGGAGACCAGCAGCAGAACGGGCAGCCTCTGCAAGGGCCGCAGGTAGAGCAGCTGCAGATAGTCATACCCCATCTCGACCTGCTCGCCGAAGATGTGCGACAGAAAGCCGCGGATGTGCGGGAAATCCCCTTCGGCCGGCTGGAAGGGGATCGGTTCGTAACGATTCAGAAAGCCGTGGATCTCCCGCCGGTAGTTCGTGTGGTCGGGAACCGTGCAGAATCCGTCGTACTTCGGAATGCGGGCCAGGTAATCCTTCCCGAAATCCTGGCGCAGGGTCTCGACATTCCACGCCAGGAGGATCTCGATGCTCCGGCCGCTGCTCAACGGCTGCTGAACCCGCTTGTAGATGGTTGTTCCCACGCGAAGATAGGCCGCGCCGGTCTCCTTCCGTTTAGCGGTCATGACGGCCTCCTTTCAGGATTTGTTGCACATCCGCCACACGATAACGACGCTGCCCGCCATACTCCACAGGAACAAGATAGCCGCTCTTTGCCCAGCGCCAAAGCGTAGAGGAGTCAATACCCAACAAGGCAATGGTCTGCTTGCGCGTGTACAATTCGCCCGTTTGCGGCAAGGCTGGCGAGACCAAAGGCGACGGGACGGCCGCTGTCAACTCCCGATGCCATTGCCGGAGATCCTCCAAACGGACGGTGACATGCACGTCACCGCCCATTTCATACAATTGTTTCAGGTCCATAACTCGATCTTTTATCGAACCCAACAGCAGGTTCGGCAGCGAATATAGCTGGTGCTTCCCCTGCACCTGTTTTTGCAATCAAATCACCGCCGTTGCCCCGGAAAACAATTTCAGAAACAGCTATTTTACAAGCTGTTGCAATCGCACACAATCCAAACAAAAAATCCCTACACCTCATCGGTGCAGGGAATATCGACAGAAAGATTCCGCTCCTATTGTTGGATATACTCCTTCAGGTTATCCACCAAACGGATGCCGTAACCGCCATCCGTCGCCCGGAGTTTGGCCCGCAAGGTCTTTGTATTGTACTTGCCCAACGATTCGAATCCCGACTTCAACCACTCGGCCAATTCGCTCTGGTCATAAAACTGGTTGCGGGCGCCCTTGAAGGCATTCCACACATTCCATCCATAGTGGCACAAATCCCCGTAACCGATCCGATCGCCCCGGAGCCGGACCTGAGGGACCGACTCCGGAATCGCTACCATGCAGGCCAGATAAAGCAGCCGACGCCGTAAAATCAACCGATTCGATTCATCAAGGGCTTCACCCAGGATTTGATCCGTATAGGTGTAGACCGTCGAAAGTGCATTTTCGAGAATTTGTGTCTCCGGGTCCGGATCGCCGGGAATCACTTCGGATATCGCGACGGTCGGATCCAAGCTCTTCTCATCCGTCGCATCGACTGCGACTCTTTCCAATTCCTCTTCCACGGTAGAAATCTCCTCCGGTTTGGGCTGCTCTCGACGGAAACGACGGAAGAAACGCTCCGAGAGATCCGCCGAAGTACCCATACTGAAATAGTAAAGCCCTGCCACGCAAAGCCCCGCGGGAACAAGCAACACAAGGGCCCTCCAGAACGGGAAGCCCCGCGAAACCATGATGCAGAACAACACGATGAGGAAAAAGACAAGGACACTCGCCACAATCAAACGAAGCCCTCGATGGAAATATTGATCGGAATTCATAGTTACGATTCGCTGAAAAAATCATCCTCCATTACAACTTTCCGAAACCGATCCCGCAACTCCGTCATCCGTACGATCAGTCGATCGTATGGCAGCGAATCTCCGTAGATGAAATACTCCTGCATCCGCTCATAATCCTTGCGCCATACCTCCGCCAATTTTTCAGGCGGAATAAAATTGATCCGGCTCGGATGGTGCGTCCGATAATCGACTCCGCGAATCGTATTGAATATGCTGCGATGCTTGACAATCTCGGCATACATTCTCGGATCAGCCAAGGCTGCCTTTCCGAAACCCGTATCCATCAGCCGCTCCAAATCGTATAGATGGCGTGTCATTCGCTCGACACGCGGACTCTCTTTCTGAAACTCTTCATGCAGCAAAAACGCCTTCTCCAAAAACGTCCGCGTCGGCACGACCGCATAAATCGGGAACACCAATTCTCCGAATACGTTGGGATATGCCTCGGCAATCAGCGGACGAATCTCGATCCGCTCACGCGGTTCTTTCATCGACCGGCAACTGAATTCGATCCGGATTTGCGATTCCACATATTCGATATTCGCATAAATGCTTCGATACGGCAGCAGCACCAGCGTCGGATCGGCATCGGAGTCCTGCGCCGGAACGGCACGCAACTCAAAATCGGAAGCCCCATATCCTTCCAGCAATGCCTGCATTTCCGCAACGAGCCGCTGCTCGATATAAGCCCGCGAAAGTTTCCGAATCCGATCGCGCTGCGACTTGTTGTCCCCGGCAATTCCCCAAAAGGACTTGTCGATAGCAATATCGATATCCTCCGAGAAGCGTTCTATGACATGCCAACCCTTGCTCAACGACGTACCGCCCTTGAAGGTAATGAAGTCCCGGCACGACGATTCGAACAGGGCTTTCAGCGTCATCGTCACCCACCAGTCCTTCTCGACAGCCTGCGGAGGAAGCCCGACACGCTCGCTCGTCTGTGCAACGAACATACTTTTCTGCTCGTCGGAAAACATCCAAAAATTATTCTTCATAGAACGACATAATGATTTTACGAATCCAAGCCGGCACCAACCGCAGATCGGGCAGAATGCTCGACTTCGGAATCCGGGCGAATATCGTCTTCAGTTGGGCGATGTGCTCCTCCGTCACCTGCGGCCGACCAATCTCCTTCAGAGCGAATACGGCAAGCATCAGCGTTTTATTCTGATAGGCCAAATTTTTAAGCGCCACACGCTTGAATCGCAATTTGCGACCGTTGAACAAATTAACCGTCCGGGAATTGCCATCCGTATAAAACACATAGTTCATCGGCACTTGGGCAGACAATCCCAATACATTCAATGCGTGCATACCCGTCGGAACAACTCGGGCTTCGCTCTGCCGGGCTACCTTTTCAGCGATTTCATTGACGGTCGGGTACTGTATGCCCAATCCGAACTTTCTGTCGATTTTGGGATAGCAATAGAGGCCCCTCGCAATACGGACTAAACCGCCTTTTCGAGTAAGTCGTTCCAATGCCTTCGCAACCGATACGGCCGATCCGTACACAGCGAAATCGGATGCGGAATACAGCTTACCCCGTCCGCACTTTTTTATCTTATTAAATATCTTATCCTCTATTGCTTGCATTTATTTATCTATTTGTTAATTGTCGCAAATTTATACAAATTTATCGACAAAACAAATTCTACTCCAACACACTTACTGCATCCCGTTTTATATCCATATCGATATCGCGGTAACGGGCAAACGCCCGGCTGCCGTCCTTATGCCCGGACATCGCTCCCACGATTGCGGGGTCTTTCACACTTTTATAAACATTCCCGATGAATGTCCGCCGTGCCATGTGCGACGAAGCAAGGTCGCAGATCGGCACCTGAACATTCTGCCGCGTCCGCTGATCGATCGTCGTCACCATGCGCGTAAGGCCCGCTTTACGAAACGCCGCTTTGATATAGACATTATACTTTTGCTCCGAAATAAACGGAAACAGCGTTCCACGGTTCTCATCGAGGTATTTGCGAATCAACTCCTTCGCAGCACCGATCAGCGGCACCGAGACCGTCACCACCCGGTCGTCTCGCGTCTTACGGGGAACATATTCGATGCAATCGCCGATGATATTGGCATAGGTCATCTTGTAAAGGTCGCTCACCCGGCAACCGATCATACATTGAAAAACAAAAATATCTCGTTGCGTTTCCAGCTGCTTGTCATCCCCCATATCCGCTTCGGCCAACTGTTTGCGTTCGTCTGTCGTAATATAGATGGGCGTACCGTAAACAATCTCCGCAATCTTATACTGCTTGAACGGATCATTGGAGGTATGTCCGTTATCGTTTAACCATACATAGAACGACCGCAGACGAATCAACATATCCGAAACGTAATTCATTCCCCGCTCTTTCGGACGGCCGGGAATTACCGTTTCTCCCGCAGCATTGAGATAGGGGCCGCGCTTCACAGGCAGATTCTTCCTCACCTTCGGCCGAGCATACGGCACCTCGTCGTACAACTCCGGATGTTCGTCGAAAATATCCGGTTCTTTCATCAGAAATACCCCGAAATCATCAAGTGTCGTCGGAGATACGGTGTGTACATCCAGCACGAACCGTCGGTTCGACAGTTTCCGATACAGCTCATATCGCTTCAGCGTCCGCACCAAGACATTGAAATGCTTGACACGCGACTCGGACAACTTGTGCGTAGCGAGGTATTCATCCGTCAACGGGAAAAAGCCTATTTTCTTATCCTCAACAGTCGTCGTCTTTGGCCTCAAAGTGCGCCGGATCAACTTTTCGAGCCATTCGCGCGTAACAATCGATTTATCGTCTGCCGCCTCGACCGAGGTCTCAATTACATCGACCAATTCTTTCAATTTCGCCCGCTTTGCCAACAGCGCATCGCGCTCCTCCCCCGGTGTGTTCGGAATATTGATATCGTTTTTCTTTCCCCAACGTTTCCGATCGACCCAAATGCCGGACGGCACACGTACACGCAATTCGCGGGAAACATAGACACGGAAATTAACTTGCGATTCTCCCGCGCTATTTTCCCCTTGAGCCAAAACATATGTAACTTTTGCCATACATCCTCATTTTATACTCACAAAGATATGATTTATATTCGAATATAGCAATACTTTCGCGTCCGCACTGTGTCCGCATTTTTGCAAAACAGCTAAAAACAGACAAAATACATTTCACAACATATAATTTTAATATACTATATTTCAATACATTATAAATATATTCAAACTTTAGTTGTTTGTATATGTTTTCATAAATCAATCCTTGTCCTGGGCACACGGAAATAAAATCGCAGCTGATTATCAATCGGTTGCGATTTTTCATTTCTATTTTGCACCACATTTGCACCACTCATAATATTAACATCAGATTCCACACCCCGGCAACCAACGCAAAATTCCGTTCGTCGATCTCGTTCAACCCTACTAAGCGCAATTTTGAGCCGATGATACCGTTGTACATCCAAAAGGCCAGCAGGGCCAGCAACAGCAAACCCAGCCGCCCGGATTGACGGCTGGGGCAAAGTAGTGGTATAATGAAACCTCAATGCTCGGTTGTTATTTTCTCGTGCTCCTCGGCCAACTGCCGTAGCTCGGTATTAAAATCGGCGTTGATCCTCACACGCTCTTTAAGTTGGAACAATATTTCTTTTACCTGCGGGTCCTCCGGTTTTACATCTCCGCTTTCCAATTTGGCGACAAGCTCTTCCCCTCGGCGTATTACTGCTTCTGTTTCCGCCATCATCTTATCGCCCTGTCGTAAAATCTGATCTACATTCATAACGCAATAGTTTTTATCGTGTAAGTTTCATTAACAATCCCTTCGGCTTATGGGCGGGCTTGCTCGGCGATATCTGTGCCCGCAGTTGCATCCGCAATTCAAAATTTTCCATGACTAATTCATGGCGTTCTTTGAGTAATTGAAATCGGGCTTCGCTGGCTTTTTCATAGAGGTCCGAAAGGCTGTTGAGATCGAAAGGTTTATTTGGCTGTGTATTCATATTCATTATTGATAGAGGGATCGAACATCATAAATTCGCCGTCTTTGGCCCATTCACGGACCGTATAGTGCCCTTTGGGCAGATACCCGGCCCTGCGGACGGCTTCGGCCTCGGTGGGAAAATATCCCAGCGTGTGCCCTTCAAAGGATAGTTCGTAGATCATAGCCCGTATATGGTAATCAAACTTTCGGCCCGGAACGACCGGAACCCGCTCGCCTCAACATCGTAATATCTGACCGGGCGGCCATCGTCGGGGCGGCCTGTTCCCTTTACCATCGAGACCACCTCATGTAACGTGCCCGTAGCTTTACGCAATGTTCCATCGGTTTTCTCATAGGCGAACCGAACGACACCCGCCCGCATCCGCTTCGTCAGTCGATAAAGTTGCCACGCCTTCGATAAACATACGGCGAAGGCTTTACCCGTAGCACGGGCGATATGCCACGCCCGGCGCATGATGGTTGATAAATCTTGCTTTTTCATTGATCTATGCAGTTGTTGATTAGTCTCCGTAATATGTTCTGCTGTTGCCATAATAGTCGGCCGGGACATTCGCCAGCGGATGCCATTCAGCAACCTTCGGATCTTCCATCGGGCGGTTCTCGATTATCGCCGTCATGACCGCCAGCTTCTCGTTACGCCAAGCCTTGCGCAGGCAGGCCGAAAAGGTCATCGAAGCGTTGGCACGTTTCAGATACCAGGCGTTGCGCATGATCTTCGATTTGTTGTAGCGGGTGCGGGTGGTTGTCATAACATTTATAGTTATTGGTTTTATTTCTTGATGCAAATATAAAGCTATAAATTTAATTATGCAAATAAAAAATAAAGTTTTTACTATTATTTTTGCAGAAAAATAAAGTTATAGCTACATTTGTACCAGTACCAAAGATTTAAAGCTATGGATATAAAGAGAACAATAAAGGCTAACGGCCTAACTGTTAAAGAAGTGGCCGAAAAAATGGGAATTACGCCCGTCGGACTTAGCCAGCATATTAATGGGAATCCAAGTGTAGAAGTGCTTGAGCGTATTGCCGCCGCTATTGGTTGTAACGTGGGTGATTTTTTCGCCCCTCAACCGACAAACACAATCACCTGCCCGCATTGCGGCAAACTTATCAAAGTAGAAAAAGGGGAATAACCTCAAACATCTGCATCATGGAACAAGAATTGATACTATACAATTCAGCCGACGGAAAAAGTAGTGTTTCATTACTGGCCCGCGACGGATCGGTCTGGCTCAATCAAATGCAGTTGGCCGAACTTTTTGCCACCTCGGTCCCCAACATTAGCCAGCACATAAACAACATACTAAAAGACAAAGAATTAACCGCCGATTCAGTTATTAAGAATTACTTAACAACTGCCACAGATGGCAAGCCCTACCAAGTTAAATTCTATTCATTGGAAATGATTTTAGCGGTAGGGTTTCGCGTTCGATCTATCCGCGGCGTGCAGTTCCGCCAATGGGCAAACCGCAATCTTGCCGAATACCTGCGTAAAGGGTTCGTAATTGACGATGAGCGATTGAAAAATCCCGACGGCCGCCCGGATCATTTCGACGAACTTCTCGCCCGTATTCGCGATATTCGAGCCTCGGAAAAGCGATTTTATCAAAAGGTGCGCGACCTGTTTGCCCTGAGTAATGACTATGACAAAACAGACAAAGCGACGCAAATGTTTTATGCCGAAACCCAAAACAAACTATTGTATGCTGTAACGGGTCAGACATCCGCGGAGATCGTAATGACACGAGCCGATGCAGATGCTCCGAATATGGGGCTGACTTCTTGGAAAGGGGCGGTAGTGCGCAAACAAGATGTCATTATTGCCAAAAATTATTTGACACACGACGAATTGGATTCTTTGAATCGACTAGTCGTTATCTTCTTAGAAACAGCTGAATTCAGAGCCAAAAACCGAAAAGACCTCACAATGAATTTTTGGCGTGAAAACGTCGATAAAATTCTGCTTTCCAACGACCAACGCTTGTTATCTAACGCTGGAATGGTCCGTAAAGAGCACAAAGACAAATTCGCTTATCAGGTTTACGAAGAATTCAATGCACGCCGCAAACGCAAAGAAGCTATTGAGGCAGACCGTGAGGATATGGAACAACTGAAAGAACTGGAAAACGAAATAAAAAACCGTCCTATATGAATTCTAAAACCTATCAAATAGACGCCCAAAGCCTCAAACAAGCGCACGCCCTTTTCGAATCGGGGGACATCGACCGTATAGAGGTCGGAACCGTGGCCGGGCTTTGTGAGATTCACCGCTATCTGTTCGGTGGGTTGTATGACTTTGCCGGAAAGATTCGGACGCTGAACATCGCAAAGGGGGGCTTTCGCTTTGCAAATTGCCTTTATCTGGGTGCGATCCTCCCGGTGATCGAGCAGATGCCGGAAACGACCTTCGAGGAGATCATCGCAAAATATGTCGAAATGAACATCGCACACCCGTTCATGGAGGGCAACGGTCGGGCCACTCGCATCTGGCTCGACATGATGCTGAAAAAGCGCCTCCAGCAGGTTGTGGATTGGCGGAAGGTGGATAAGGATTTGTATTTGCAGGCTATGGAACGCAGCCCGATCAATGATCTGGAATTACGGGCCCTGCTCGGCCAGGCATTAACCGACCGCACGGATGATCGGGAAGTTATTTTCAAGGGAATCGAACAGTCGTACTATTACGAAGGATACGAGGGATAAATCTTAACAATACCGACTTATGGAACTGCAACCCATCCAAAGCAAGATTTACGAAATACGAGGCCAGCGGGTAATGCTGGACTTCGACCTGGCCGAACTCTACCAAGTGGAGACAAAGCGGCTGAAAGAGGCCGTAAGGCGCAATATCGAGCGTTTCGAGGGCGACGATTTTATGTTTGTACTCTCGGAAAAAGAATATGAAATTTTGAGGACGCAAATTGCGACCTCAAGTCTAACATCACAAAATGCGTCCTCAAATTGGGGTGGTCGTCGCTATATGCCATTTGCTTTTACGGAAATGGGTGTCGCAATGCTTTCGAGCGTCCTGCGTAGCGAGACGGCTATACGGGTAAATAGGGCCATTATGCGGGCTTTTGTAGCAATGCGCAACTACATTACCACCACAACCCAAATCACGGCAGAATTGGCCGAAATTCGGGCAAAACTGGCACTACTGGAGCGGGCTGATGCAGACAATGCCGAAGCGGTCAGCGATCTGTCGGAGGATATGCGCCAGGAACTCGACAATATCTATCAGGCTATCGCAGCATTGTCGATCAAAGTGCCACAAGCCCGCAAGCCCTCCCAGCCGATAGGGTTCAAGCCGACAACAAAGAAATAGCCGATTTGGCGACGCTTGCTCTTTGGAGGGTATATGCTTCACCCGTTAGGAGATCGTCGAAATTTAGGCATTCCAGAACGCAAATACGCTCGATAAAAGACAAAGAGAGCCGGAGTAATTCCCGGCTCTCGTCATTTCGTCGTTATTCGGTGGCGTGCATCATCACACGCAGCGTGCCCCGTCATTCCTTTACTGTCCGCCTGCCGATGGACTGGATGATCTTGGCCGCTTCGGGGTCGAGGACCACGGAAATAGGCTGCGTTGCGGTCGTTATCTCCTTGCCGTTGGTGGTCACATCCTGACGGTCGGCAAGATGCAGAACCCGGGCAACGATTCCCGAATCGTACTGTCCACATAATGCGCCCTCCAGCTGGTCCGCCTCGATAGCCTCGCGCACGCACGTAAGGATGTCAGAAAATTCCTCCCTTGACTCATATTCATAGAAATTTTGCCTGCTGATCTTCGCAAATTGGCAGAATCCCACCAATGTCAGGGGACGCTGTGTTGGAACGGGAATTATTTCCCCTGCTGAAACCTTGTTGATGTAAACCGGATTCGCTTTCACCCATTCGACGTATTCCTCAAACTTGGCTTCAAGGGCTTCGGGGGTATATGCACGAGGGCGGCCCACTTTGCGGGCTGTTCCCGTACGCTTTATTTCATTCTTCATATAGATTAATGGTTAATAAATTAGGCCGACTTTGCTTTCTGGGATACTGCCACCTGCCGGCGCACGGCGTCGTTCTCCTGAATTCCCAGAATGACAGGGTTGTAATTAATTTCCTCTGTTCCGGCGTTTTCGGGGGCGTAGATAGACAGATACAGATCGCCGTCCTCCTCGTACAGATCGACATAAAGGCGGGAATCGTAATCGACGATATAGGGCGTTCCGTTCGATGTTATGGCATACGCTGTGCCGTTAATGCCGTCCGCTTCTGCAACCCATTGGCTGTCTTCATTCTTGCCGTCCAAGCGCAGATAATACGTTGCTGCCACCACTCCGTCCACTTTCAGTTTCAGCAGTTGGCAGTCGCAGATGTCGTTTTCGCCTGTTTCTACCGAATATATGGCGAATATCTGCCCGAATTGGGCTATATTGGGCCGTCCGCACTATCTGGTAGCTGCTTTCGATGTCCTTGCGTATCTCCACAAGTGCACGGGCTTTTGTTGTTGGCAGGGCGTCCCACTCCGCCGGCATCAAATCTTTCCCGGTCGGATAATAGTGACGCACTCGATTGTAGGTAACACGGATTTTTACGGAGCACTTCCCGGACTTTTTCGGATGGGCTGAATCGAACATTGCGGCCACCGTCACACCGTCTTTCGAGTAGTTCATTTTGTGTATAAATTTTGATTTTAGACACACAATTTAGACACAAATATACGGATTTAATCGAAACCAACAAAAACCAAGTGGAATAAAATAGCTATATTTGCCATTGAAATACAAGCATTTACAAAACAATATAGAAATTACCAAAAACAGCTAAAAATCGACAAATTACGACTCATAATCCGAAGGTCGTGGGATCATGCCCCTCTGGGCCCACAGAAAAAGAGGTTACGAATTGCCGTAACCTCTTTTTTCGCACTCTTCGGGAGCGGCGTTATTCCAGCTTCGCCGCGTCGGAGGCCAGCTTTTCGTAGATGGCGACCATTTCGCCGAACGATCCCTCGCCGCGTTTCAGTTCGTACATGAAGACGCCCTTGTAACCGGCCTTCATCAGCGCCCCGTACAGCGCGGGCCAGTCGATCCGACCCTTGCCCGGAAGCCAGTGACGCTCATCGACCATGTCGTAATCCGAGACATGGACGGTCGCAATCCGGTCGCCGCACGCCTCGACGAAGTGCAGCAGGTCCTCCGAAAGCAGGTGGTTCGTGTCGAAACAGATTTTCACCTCGGGATAAGGGGCGATGATGCGCAGCAGCTCGGCCGAGTTCCGCCCGAGGCACGTGCGGGGCAGATCCTCGATGCACAGCTGCGCGCCGATCCGCGCCGCCTCCCTGCGCAATATGCCGATCGAAGCGATGCTGTTCCGGATACGCTGCTCGCGCTCCCCGTCCGCAATCGGTTCGGAACTGGGATGCAGCACCAGTTTCTCCGGTCCCACTTCGCCGCAGATCGCGATCATTTCGGTCAGGAATTCGAGGTTGGCCATGCGGGCGCTGTCGTTCAGCACCGAGATGTCCAGCTTGCGGGAGAACGGAAGGTGGCACGACCAGACCTTCAGACCGGCCTCGTCGGCCATGCGTTTGGCGTGCAGCGCCTTCTCGCGGATTTCAGCCACGGTCCCGCGGCCGCTGATGCCGATTTCGACATACTCCACGCCGGCCTTCGCGGCGGCGGCCATCTCCTCGGGGCTCATGCTGCTGGTCGAGCTTCCGACGCCGAGACACTGGGCCGTCAGGTTGGCGGCGCACACCAGCGCCCCGCTGCCGTAAACAGAATTCTTTTTTTCATCGCTTCCGGTTATTTGGTGTAGTTTTTCACGCAGCGGACGTTCAGATAAATATCCTTGGCCGCCTCCTGATTGGTCTTGGTCTGAAGGTTCAGACTCGTACCGCTGATGACCAGCGAACGGGCCGTCGAGGCGTTGGTCTGCCCGATGAACCACACGTAGCCCCATTTGCCCAGCGCGCCGCTGTTGAAACTGCCGTCGGCCTTCTGATAGCCCAGCGGATACCAACCGAAACCGATGCTTTCGGCCCCGTCGACGAATTGCAGGAGGGGTTCCCCGGCGTCCGTGAGCGTCATATTCGCCTGATTCCAAATACCGCCGTCAACGATACGGCCGTTGCCGCCGCGCAGCCATGCGCCGACGTTGCCCGTATTCTTGACCGTGCAGCCCGACTTGTAGAATCCGGCCTTCGTAATGGCATTCTCGGGTTTCCCGTCGTGGCCGCCGGAGAAGGTGTATCCGCCCTGCGCGAAATCGTCGGGAATGGCATACTCGCTTTTGATAGCCATCAGCATGTCCCACCAGTCGTTGGCGTTGGCCACGTGCCAGCCTTCGGGACAGCAGCCGCGTATCTGGACGCCGAACTCGCCCTCCTCCGTACCGTCGAGTTTGAAGGCGTTGCCCACGTCGTCCACCCCTTCGTAATTCTGCACATAGGGACACTGCTCCGCCGTACAGCCCGATATGCCGGTCATCGCCTCATACCAGGTGTAGTAACGGCCCTTTGCGTCGTTCAACCGCTGCAAATGCGACGCCTCCAACCCCGCAACCGAGAAAGCCGTCAGGTCGGGCGCAACGCCCAGATTGCCGTCCTCGCCCGCTTCGTGGCAGTTCTCGGTCATCCACCAGCGTTTGCCGTACTTCTTGATCGTATAGCCCGGCAGCTCGATGGGGACCGACACGGTGATCGCCGCGAAATACTCGCGCACCTTGCTCGCACCCAGTTCGTTTTTGGCCACCACCGACACCGACTGGGCGGGAATCACCACGTCGTCGTTGACCACCCTGACGGTGATGACGTTGATTCCCTGACCGTCGATGATCGAGATTTTCGACTTCTCCTGCTCGGCGATCGTCCATTCGTAGGTCTCGGCCCACTGAACCTTCGAAACCGAGAAGGTGAACTCTTCGCCGCCGTTGCAGGTGAGCGTTGCCGGCACCTTCGTGATCGGTCCGGGTTTCTTGGGAACGGTCATCTCCTGGATTTCCTCCTCGGTGTCGCGTTTCACGGCCTCGGTGCAGGCGACCAGCGCCGCAGCGGCGGTCATGCATGCCGCGGCCATCATGTATTTTCGGATGTTTTTCATCGTTTTTGCATTTTAAGTTTTACAAAGTGTGAACCTCGGGATACCCGAACGGATTCTCCACATACCAGCGGGCCTTGTAAATCTGGTAGCCCGCGCGGTTGAACAGCCGGTTGCCCTTCATGTCGCACACCTCGGCCGACCACCAGTTGCTCCCGCCCGACGTGGGGCGCATGACGATCGTGGAATACCCCTCCGGACCCGTCGAAATGCTCTTGATGGTGTTCTGCTGGAAGATCTGCACGTCGAGGAACTTCTCCGCCGCACAGTCGAACTTGTAGACATGCTGATTCGTCGATACATACATCGCATCCTCCCCGCAGACGGGCGCCAGGTCGTGGGCATCGGTATTCCCCG
>ENA-OPDA01001747-OPDA01001747.1-human-gut-metagenome-genome-assembly--contig:-NODE-1747-length-13831-cov-2.947009_pt1 | contig 13831 bp, 9 predicted proteins | sample MGYA00241253_ERZ501486 | MGnify/ENA primary metagenome ERZ501486 (study PRJEB25962, sample SAMEA2042510) | human gut metagenome | biome: human gut; feature: human-associated habitat; material: faeces... | reverse complement strand
AACCTGTATTTATAATTGTTCAGTAAGTGATTGGATATATTCTTTTAAAGGTAGATCTGCATGATCTCCATGTTCTTTAATAATATTAACAATTGCACTACCTACAATAACACCATCAGCATATTGTTTAAACTCTCTTACTTGTTCTGGTTTATTAATACCAAAACCAATAGCTACTGGTGTACTTGTTACTTGACGAATATGTCCAATAATTTCTTCAAGATTATTAGCAAATGAAGTATTATCTCTTGTCCCTGTAACACCCATTGACGATACAAGATAGATAAACCCTTTTGCTTCTTTTGCAATCATTTCAACACGATCTTTACTTGTTGGGGCAATCATTGAAATTAAAGTAACATCATAATTATAACAAACATCTTTGACTTCTTGACTTTCTTCATAAGGTAAATCAGGAAGAATGATGCCATCAATGCCTACTTCTTGGCATTTTTTAAAGAATAAATTCATTAAATCCCTATTATGCGGGCTATTAAGCGTATATTGATCATTATACGTCATTTGATACTTTTCTTTCATACCAGGGAATAAACGATCTAGTTGCTTATAATAATATTCTCTGCTTCCCTCTCTTAAAGTAACTCCCATACCAAAACAAATAATTCCTTTAACTCCTGCTTCATGACATTCTTCTAAAATCTTTAAAATATTTTCTTGACTATCATTAATAAAAGGCAAGATTGGTGTTAACCAAACAATTGTGGGAATCCCATTTTTATGGAGTTCTTTTAATACTTCTATTCTTGGTAAATAAACCACTCTGAAGTGATCCGGCTGATGCCAGTTAAATCCACCGCCATGTACAAGCAGAATCTTCTTCTCTTTTAATAAATCTAATGCAAATTTCTCATCATTTACGATATTAAATTTCTTTGTATCAATCTTAGGGAACATATAAAATGCAGCTTTCGGTTTCACAGCGGTAATTCCCGGAATATCTGTCAGCGCATTATAAATAAATTCTCTCTGCTCATAAATACGTCCACCAGGAACAATATAACTCTCCACACTCTGATGTCCGCCCAATGCAGTCTGAACAATTGACTGCGCCGGTACATTAGAACAAAGTCTCATATTAGAAAGCATCTTGATTCCTTCTATATAATCTTTTGCAACTGCCTTATTGCCACTGAGAATCATCCATCCGATTCTAAAGCCCGCGATCATATGTGATTTGGATAAACCGCTGAACGTTACACAGAATAAATCCGGAGCCATTGAAGCAATGGAAATATGTTCTGCTCCGTCCATTACAAGACGGTCATAGATTTCATCAGAGAAAATGATCAGATGATGTTCTCTGGCAATATCTACTATCTGTTGTAATACTTCTCTCGGATACAACGCACCAGTCGGATTATTCGGATTTATAATAACGATTGCTTTTGTTCTGCTAGTAATTTTCTTTCTGATATCATCCATATCCGGATACCATTCTGCCTGTTCATCACAAATATAATGTACTGCTTTTCCACCAGCTAAAGTTGCACATGCTGTCCACAACGGATAATCTGGAGATGGAATCAAAATCTCATCTCCATTATCTAACAGAGCTGACATACTGAGATTAATCAGTTCACTGACGCCATTTCCCGTATAAATATCTTCAATAGATACATTAGGGAGCTTTTTCAATTGTGCATACTGCATAATTGCTTTTCTGGCAGAAAATAAACCTTTTGCAGGGGAATATCCCTCACACTCTGTCAACTGCTGTCTCATATCATAAATCACTTCATCCGGTGTTCTGAATCCAAACGGTGCCGGATTTCCGATATTAAGTTTCAAAACCTGAGTTCCTGCATTTTCCATACGTGCAGCTTCTTCTACAACCGGCCCTCTTACATCATATAACACATTATTCAGCTTAGACGATTTTTTAAATTCACGAACCTGTGCTTCCTCAACTGCCTCTCTGTCATTTTCTTTCATATTATTATAATTGTAATCAAATTTCATATTTTCCATTTGAAATCCTGCCTCATTTGTCTCTTTCTTTAAAGTGTCTACAGATACATCGGTTCCTTTCAGCCATTCAGTTTCTACTCCTAATGTTGTCGCCAGAAAATTAAGAATTTCTGATCTGGGAGTTGTTTTTCCACTCAGATACTGGCTCACATGACTCTTTCCAAGTTTCACGCCCTGCTCTGCCGCCTTTTTTACAAGGTCGATCTGCTTCATATTCTTCTGTTCCATTGCTTTTTTTAATCGTTCAGCAAATATATTATTCATAAATACTATCTCCGTTCTCTGTAAAAAACAAATTATATTGTTATAATCAATGGTTATTGTTATATTTCTTAATTCTTTCGCATATATGTTATAGAAAGAACAAATATATTATATTGTTTATACGGGAATCAAAATACATACAGGCATCCAAACATTAATTAAGTTCAAATGTATTTCTTTCAGTATCATACGCGAATATATGTTCTGTTCATTTTTAAATCCCGCATTTTATCAGCTTTTTCAAGTTTTTTTCTTTGCTATTATACTATAATTGAACTAATAATTCAACGGTAAATTTTATTATTTTCAATTTCATCAGTAAAGTTCAACTTTTAGTTTATTTTATAGTTCATTATTAATTGAACTATATTGAACATGTTGATTGTTTTCATTACATTGGTTCAATTAGTTTAATTTATATTTTGAACTATACATTAAACCAGAATTTAACTTTTCTTATTTCAGTTCAATATATGTTCAATTTAAGTTTTGATGTTTTTGAAATTCCTTTTATTTATGCGGCTTTCTTGTCATTTCGCAGATTCTGTTTGTTCAATTTTAAGTTCAAAAAGCACATGTTTTCGTCGGAGATCAGACTCACACTGGACAATTCTGTCTGAGAAACTTTTTCTATGCAATCAAATTTACAGGCTTTTCCACGCCTTTTCTTTCCTTATTATCCCGTCAGATGATTTATTATGTGATATGAAACATATCATAGTGTCGTTCTCTGACAAAAAATAAGTCCACTGCTTACTCCTTTTATAAATAATGCAGTGGACTTATCCGTTAATTTTATTCTTTTGTTATTCTGTAGTTTTGTTGCTTATCTGTACGATTTATGTCGCATTCGTTTTATCGTCCGTTTTATTTCTCTGGATTTACAATTTTACCAGCAATTGCACACGCTGCTGCTGTTTTTGGTGATGCAAGGTAAATCTCTACCTTAGATGTTCCCATTCGACCAAGGAAATTTCTGTTATTTGTAGCTACTACACGTTCACCGTCGGTAAGGATACCTCCTGCACGTCCACAGCACAATCCACATCCGGGATGTGTGATCATTGCACCTGCTTCTGCCAGAGTATCCATAATTCCCTCTGCAATTGCCTGACGGTATATTTTACGGCTTGCAGGAGTTACAATCAATTTAACGTAATCTGCTACCTTTTTGCCCTTTAACACCTCCGCTGCAGCTCTGAGATCCTCCAGACGGCCATTTGTACAGGAACCGATAAATACCTGATCTATTTCTGTTCCTTCAAGTTCACTTACATTTTTAATCTTATCTACCTGAGACGGACATGCCATAACCGGTACAAAATCCTCTGCGCGATAAGTGATTGTTTTCATATAGGTTGCATCTTCATCTCCTGTAAGGCTCTTCTGGAACTCATTCAACTCTATGTCACAATATTCTGCAGTTTTTTCATCCGGTGTAAACAGCGCACATTTTGCACCTGCCTCAATCGCCATATTTGCCATAGTCATACGGCTTGCTACTGTCATATTCTTTACTGTACTGCCGGTAAATTCAAGTGCTCTGTATGTTGCTCCATCAGCTCCCAGATCACCGATCAGACGCAGGATGATATCTTTGGACATAACATTTCCCGGAAGTTCTCCCTCGATCACAACCTTAATTGTCTCAGGAACTTTGATCCACATAGTTCCTGTTCCCAGAATACTTGCCATCTCTGTATATCCGATACCGGAAGAGAAAGCGCCTACACATCCGTAGGTAGTGGTATGGCTGTCTGTACCAAATACAATATTTCCCGGTTTTACATAACCTGCCTCTGTCATTAACTGGTGGCAGATTCCATCACTTCTGTGAACATTTTTCATGCCATATTTCCTGGCAAAAGCATCTCCCGCATGGAAATGTCTGGTATCATCTAACTGACTTGCAGGAACCAGATGGTCATATATGAGTACTGCTTTATCTGGATCCCAGAGCTTCGTAAAGCCCATTTCTTCAAACTTTTCTGCTACAAATGGAATAAATATATCATGAATCATAACCCTGTCTACATTGACCGTTACAATGTCTCCAGGCTTTACTGTTTTTCCAACATTGTTTCTTATAATTTTCTCAATAACTGTCTCGCCCATTTTCCTCTCCTTTCCAAATCAATCCAGCCCATTCAGTTTGCGCATGGCTTTTACAAGTCCGCCAGCCTGAATAATATCCATCAGATTCTCCGGAAGAGAAGCAATCGGGTACTGTTTTCCGTTATGGTCTACATGCTCGTTCATCACAACTGTAACTTCATCTCCCTCTTTCACATTGTCGTGAAGATCCGGCTGTTCGATAAGAAGAAGGCCGTTGTTGATGGAGTTGCGGAAAAAGATCCGGGCAAAAGATTTCGCAATAACACACTGTACGCCCAGTGCTTTAATAATCTCCGGTGCCTGCTCTCTGGAGGAACCGCAGCCGAAGTTCTTTCCTGCTACAATAATGTCACCTTTCTGGATCTGTCCTGCCAGCTCCGGGCGAAGGGGACTGAATCCGTACTGTTTCATATCGTCAATGGTTTTCAGCGCCAGATACTCGGTCGGAATGATGATATCGGTGTCAATATCATCGCCCAGTACCCACACTTTTCCTGTAAATGCTTCCATATGTATATTCTCCTGTTTATTCCTGAATATCTTTTCTGAGGTTTTTATACTCTGTCTGCAGTTGCGATCTCACCTGCAATGGCAGATGCGGTAACCGTTGCCGCAGATCCCAGATAAACCTTGGAGCTCGGATGTCCGGCACGTCCCTTGAAGTTACGTGTTCCGGTGCTGATAAGAACCTCGTTCTCACCGATCACACCCTGGCAGCTTCCCCAGCATACACTGCAGTTCGGGTTCATCACAATAGCGCCTGCTTCCATGAAGATATCAATCAGGCCTTCTTTTAATGCCTGGCAGTAGATGGTCTGGCTTGCAGGAACGACCAGGAAACGAACGCCTTCTGCAACTTTTTTACCCTTGATCACCTCTGCGCCTACACGGAGGTCTTCAATACGGCCGTTGTTACAGGAGCCAAGAAATGCCTCGTTGATCTTGATGCCGCAGGTTTCCTCAGCCGGAACTACATTGTCAACGAAGTCCGGTTTCGCTACAACCGGGCGTACTTTGGAAAGATCGAAGGTGTACTCTCTTGCGTAAACAGCATCCGGATCGCTGTGATATACAGCTTTTGGTTCACGGCCATGCTCTTTCAGATATTCCAGAGCCTTGTCATCTGCCTCAAAGATTCCGGTCTTCGCACCGGCCTCAACAGCCATGTTGCAGAGAGCCATACGGTCGCTGATGCTTAATGTTTTGGCGCCTTCGCCGGTAAACTCCATTGCCTGATAATTACATCCGTTTGCTCCGATCTCTCCGATAATGGTAAGGATCAGATCTCTTGCATAAACACCCTCAGGAAGTTTCCCTGTCAGGTTGAATTTCACAGTTTCCGGTACCATAACCCAGGAAGTTCCGGTTACCATTCCATAAAGAAAGTCTGTACATCCTACACCGGTACCGAAAGCGCCAAGTGCTCCATAAGAACAGGTATGGCTGTCTGCACCAAAGATCAGCTGTCCCGGACGGACATAATTCTCGATCATGATCTGATGACACACGCCTTTTCCTTCCCAGAAATCAATGTTGTTCTCTCTTGCAAAATCTCTCATTTTTTTCTGGGACGCTGCTGTTTTCGGGCTGTCAGACGGTACGTTGTGGTCTACGATAAATACCAGTTTCTTTGTGTCTGCGATATGTGGATTTTTTAATTTGTTGTTGTACATGTCAACAGTCAGATGTGTGGTTCCGTCATTGCTCATCAGATGATCCAGCTGAACTGTATAGATATCTCCAGGTTTTACGCTGTCCACACCGGCTGCTGCTGCGATGATTTTTTCTGCGATCGTCATTCCCATCTCTTATTCCTCCTCACGGTTCAGAGAAGCGATAAGTCCTCCCTGATTCAGTATATTCTGCATGTATTCCGGCAGTTTTGTGCAGGAATAAGTCTTTCCGTTGGCAACCGCTGTTCCCTCGGACATATGAAGCTCCATGGTATCTCCGGTCTTCACATCATCCGGGAGGTCCTTACAGACAATTGCCGGAAGTCCGATATTGATGGCATTGCGGAAGAAAATACGGGCAAAAGATTTCGCAATGACTGCCTTTACTCCAAGTGCCTTAAGAACGCCCGGTGCCTGTTCTCTGGAAGATCCGCATCCGAAGTTCTCTCCTCCCACTACAAAATCTCCCGGTTTCACCTTCTTGGAAAAATCCGGATCCAGTGACTCAAATGTGTGACTCTTCATCTCATCCAGATTCGGCAGAAGCAGGTACTGGGATGCAATGATCTGATCGGTATCGAGGTCATTATGAAATTTAAAAATTGTTCCCTTATCCATAAAACAAGTTCCTTTCTGATTGTTATCCATTTCCGGGTTAACATTCCTCTGTTACCCTTTTCGTCCTATATTCTAACACAAAACGTCATATAATTAAAATGTATATTTTTAATACTTAATATAACTTCAAGTTATAAAGTCATTTTCCTGTGATCAGCGCAAAATATCCCCACTCCCACAGAAGTTCTTCAAAACTGTTCTCAAGATATTCCCGGATATCTTCTTCCTCATATCCGGTCATTCTGGAGATCACCACCATATAATCCCGGAGTGTTTCGTAGGGAAGTGCTCCCCGTCCCTCTTTCTGCCACCGAAGAAAAACAGCCTGGCGAATGGTGGCATATTCCATACCGATCCACTGCATATGAACCAGGGCATCTTCCAGATCTCCTTCTGATGTCAGAAGATCCGAATATACTTCGTTGGTAAGAAAGCTTCGGAGAAGATTTTCATATGCACGAAGTTCCCGGTAAAAATCCTCCCAGGCTTCCGTCATTTCCTCTTCCTCATACTCTTCCGATAATTCCTCCGCCAACTCCGTCACCGGCTCCAGATACTTCCGGTAAAGTCCTTCTTTCCAGTAATTTACAGCCAGATCCTGCAAAAGTTCATTGCATTCGTCCATAGTATCCAGAACAGGCAGGTCTATCTCGCTGATAGCTCTTTCCAGCTGGTGAATTGTCTTCTCTGAAAAATAATCTTCCACAAGCTCTGTGGTAAGCGGCGTGTTCCGGTGAAGTTCCTTCAGAACATAAAAACTTTCAAGAAGGGTTTCCTCCGGTGTTTTTTCAGGATCCATTATAAGATCCATAACCTTCCGGCGCACAAGAAAAAGCGGCTGTTCCTTTTCTTTTGGAGTTTCCGGAAAAGCGATTCTTTTCTTCTCCTTCCAGATGTCCAGGACAGCCGGGCAACAGGGCATCATGGTCGCTTCCTTATGATCCTGAAATTCATGGATCTCCCTTGGAAAAATCTGGCAGGTCTCTGAAAGCATCGAATCCCCATAAGCACTTACCAGATAGCACAGTCTGTTCTTTGCAAGAAAAGGACAGTCGTGCTCTTCCGTCATCTTCATGATCCGGCTGCCGTCCTTTTTCATGGTATAGGCCTGCAGGCAGCTTCTGTGTCCGGGCACCTCTGACGGCGGCTGGATGGTTTTCCAGTTTCTGTAGGTTTCATCATCTATGTTGATCTTCCATTCCCTGCAGCAGCTGATGGTGCATTTGTCTGCAATACAGGTAAATTCGTCGTAATAATCAGGTTTTAATAATTCCATGTTTCCTCCATATTCTTTATTTTTCAGCTCCAATGTCTCCTGTTTGCAAAATGGACATGAGCTGACATGTTTTATTTTTCCCCATAAACACAGAAAAGCGGAATTCTATCCGCTTTCTCTGATATTCTGTGTATTCGTTTTTATTCTGCATTCTCTCCCAAAAGTTGTCTGTGCACCTTCCGCCTTACAAACCAGAAACAGGTCACCTGCATGATGATCGTAATGATCCAGGATGCCGGATAGGAAATAAACAGTACTTTCAATGATCTGTGAACCGGGAAGATTCCGAAGATCCACACAATTCGAAGGCCGACCGTTCCGATAATAGACAGGATCATCGGCACACCGGAGCGTCCCATTCCACGCAGTGCTCCCGGAAACAGATCCATCTGTCCGCAGAGGAAATAAGTAACTGTGGTATAGGCAAGGATCTCCATTCCGCACTGGATAACCTCCGGATCTTCCGTATAGATTTTCAGAAGCTGCGGGCCAAAGAAATATGCTCCACATCCCATGGCAAAGGACACCACAAAGGACAGGATCAGACAATCCACCAGCACCCGGTCCATACGTTTCGGTTTCCGAACACCGTAATTCTGGCTGGTAAAACTCATACATGCCTGGGTAACCGAATTCACGGACACATACAGAAATCCAAAAATATTATTGGCTGCTGTATATCCTGCCATAGCAATGGAACCAAAGGAGTTTACAGAAGACTGAAGAAGTACATTGGAAAAATTGATCACTGTACTCTGAATCCCGGCAGGCAGTCCCACCTGGAAGATCTGCTTCAGGTACTCTCCCTTTATGGACAGTTTTGAAAAACGCAGCTGATAGCTTCCCTCTGTCTGATACAGACACCGAAGGACAAGAATGCAGGAGATCAGCTGAGAGATCACCGTTCCGATTCCCACACCGGCCACGCTTAAATGACACACGATCACGAAAAACAGATTCAAAAGCGCATTGGCACAGCCGGAAATGATCAGAAAGACCAGCGGCCGCTTGGTATCTCCCACAGCACGCAGGATCGCCGCACCATAGTTATACAGCATAAAAAACGGCATTCCCAGGAAATAAATACGCATATAAAGAGTAGAAAGATCGATCACATCGTCCGGTGTATCCATCAGTTCCAGGCAGATCCTGGCAAAGAGCACTCCCAGAAATGCCATGATGACCCCGCTGACCAGAGCCAGTAAGATCGATGTATGTACTGTTTCTGACATTTCTTCATCCTTACCGGCAGCATAAAATCTGGCTGCCAGCACATTGGCACCAAGAGAGATCCCGATAAAAAGGTTGGTAAACACATTGATCAGCGCACTCGTTGAGCCGACTGCTGCTAACGGCCGGCTGCCGCTGAATTGTCCCACCACGATAATATCCACGGCATTAAACATCAGCTGTAAAATACCAGACAGCATAAGTGGCAGCGAAAATGTAATCAGCTTGTCCATGATCGTGCCATTTGTCATATCTATTTCATATTTTTTGTTGTTTTTCATAAGATCTTCTTTCTAATTATGTCTTCTTTTTCTGTCAGTAATTCATTCTCCAATTGTATTTTCAAGACGTCCGATCTTGTCTATCTCGCAGATCACTTTATCTCCTGTCTTTAAAAATTTCGGTGGATTAAAGCCCATTCCCACACCAGCAGGTGTTCCTGTCGCAATCAATGTTCCTGCAAGAAGCGTCATGCCCTCGCTCAATTCTTCAATTGCACCTCCGATTGTCTGAATCATAAAGCCCGTGTTACTGTTTTGGCGAAGCTCACCATTTACATAGCTTCTGATTCCAAGATCTGCAACATTGCCGATCTCATCCTTTGTCACGATACATGGGCCAATGGATGTCAGCTTATCAAGGCTCTTTCCAAGATACCACTGCTTATGACGTGTCTGCAAATTGCGCGCACTAAAATCATTAATGATCGTATAGCCAAAGATGAATTTCTCTGCATTCTCTGCCTTTACGCCCTTTGCATCCATACCAAGCACAACGCCAAGCTCTGCCTCATAGTCCAAACTGTCCACTAAGCCTTTATAGCTTGGAATCGTCTCCTTATCTCCTGCTGCCTCACTTACACGCTTTGAAAAATAAATAGTGTATGGCTTGTCCTTTGTGAATGCTTCTTTAGAAAATGCACTTGCCTCCTTTGCATGTTCAGAATAATTTATTCCAAGACACACCACATCCTGTCTCGGACGCACAATCGGTGCTAAAATCTGAATTTCATCTAACGCGTATGCACGCTTTCCCTCTCTCTCATTTAAGAGCCTAGCCTTCTGCTCATCAGTAATCGTGCATACAAGCTCAGTCATATCGGCAAATTTCATGCCGTAATCTTCTATTTTATATAAAGAAGGATCCTTCTCAAAGCCTGCAAAAAGCTGCTGTTTTCCTTCTAGTTTTCCTGTATAAAAACGCATTTTTATGCCTTCTTTCTGTTACACATTTTCCATGAAAACGCCTCGGCGAATGTTCTTCGCCGAGACGCCTTCGTAGAACTTGCGGGTTGCACTCCCTCGTAAAACTTCCGGGTTGCATTCGTTATCTAATCAGCTGTCCCTCAATACCTTCAAAATCAATAGTGCGTGTTGTTCCATCCTTTAGTGTAATGGTTACAGGGCCGTAGCCTCCGCACTTCTTCGTATCTGTATAATGTACTTTTTCGATTGGGAAAATCTCATCATCTGTGAAATCCTCAAGACTTTCCTTTGTGATAACCTGTGAAATAAGTACATACGGCTGATAGCCATATTTCTTTTCTCTTGCAGTCTTTGCATAAATTACAATAGAGTTTTCTGAATCTGGATTTGTTCCTGTGCTCTTAACAATCTCTAGCTCATCCCATCCATCATAAATCGTCATTGCCATCTGCTTTTCTCTTCCGGTATGGTCATAACCCTTTAAGATAATTGCCTTTGCACCATCTGCAGTCTTTTCGATGATCTGTGTTCCATTGTCTGGGAAACCATAGGAGCCAAGTGTCAGGCGAATCGGACAGCTAAACAGGCGAAGCTTATCTGCACGAATAACACCATAAGGCACTGTAAAATCTGCCAGATTCATTGCCTGAATCCAATGACACTCATTCTCTAAATCATAGTTAAAGAACTGACGGCGATATAACACATCATTTTTAAGACCATGCCAATATGTTACATTGCCCTTTTTAATTTCATCTGAAACACCATCATAAAGAACATACTGCTGTGCTTCGATATCTGGTGCAACAGCTGCCTCCCACGGATATTTGGTGTTAAAGCAAAGTTTTGAATAATTCCACATGCCATGCTCATCTTTTTTATTCTTTACGACTTTTCCAGTACGAAGAATAGTCTCACCATTTGCCTGATGATTTGAAAAGCAAAGTGCCGGTCCATTTAATGATGTAACCTTGGTGCCCTTGCTTCCAAGTGTCTCCCAAGTACCATTATTTTCTGTTGCTGTCCAGAATGGATGATCTGCCGGCAGATGCAGACAAAGAAATGCCTTGCCAAGCCAGAATGGAGATTCTGCACATGAGTAGCCCTGAACAAGAGGTGTAAACTGACCATAAAATCCAAGTGTTGGAACACCCTTAAATAAGAAGTCATCTCTTGTCATAAACTGAAGCAACGAGCCAGAAGAAATACGTCTTGCCAGACCTGGATCGGCTGTGCTGTTATGAAGCATTAAGTTGCCGTCAAAAGCGCTTGTTGCTGCGTTACGGTAAATATTGCTTCTGCCCCACATATTGGTGAAGCCATCACGGTCAAAGAAATCAGCATATGTTTCCATCAATTTGTTGGAATGCTCCTCAAACTTTGCTGCGATATACGGCTGCTTCTCATAGCCATACCACAAATTCCATATTGGTGCATACACATTAAATGCCCAGCAGGAATAGTAGTCAAATGAATGACCATCTCTGTACCAACCATCGCCTGCATAATAGGCAAGAATGCTCTGTGCATGATCAAGCATGATCTCTTCATCAATCTCGTAGCCTTCCATGTCAAGGAAAGCCATATCGAGCATGTTAAACAGACGCCAGTTCTGCGGAACTGTATTTCCATCTGCATAACCTCTTAAAAATTCAGCGATTACGTCCTTTTCTTCCTTTGTGTATGTATCCCAGATCTCCTCCTTGCAAACCCACAGACAAATGACGAGTGCACATGTCTCTACTGTCTGCTGAAAAGCTCTGTTGTAATCGCCAGCCATCTCCTGAAGCTCATCATAGCGGCCTACTGATACCGGATCACCCTTTGTACATGCACGAAGTACATGTGACTTGTAATAATCGCGAATGGAATAACCGCACAGATTCAGGTCTGGATTGTCGTGAATCAGCGGCGCTGCGATAAAGAAGGAACGTGCAAGTCCCTCAAAATACTCTGCCTTAAACTCCCATACAGCATCAGCGCTGTGCGGGTAAGTTACCTTTGTCTCTTTTCGAGGCATAACAACTGGATCCTCAAAGTGAGCAATGTTTTGAAATACGCCCTCTAAGAGATATGTTCCTGCCTCAATCCAAGACTGACGTGTAAGTCCCGTATATGGGCTTACTGTGTAATCCAATGTTTTTGGTACAAATGCCATGATTGTTTTCCTCCCATTTTTGTTTTTACCAGATGAACAATTCTTCTCCTGTCAGCTTCCAAATTGCTTCTATATAATAATAGTCACCGTATACAATCGGGAAGTTATGCTTCTCATCACCGTAAGCTGCAGTGCAGCGCTCCAGCAAATAGTCTGTCTTTATGTCATAGCTGCAGCTCTTTTCGTCAAGTGCCTTTAACATGCGAACTGCTGCATCCAGATATGCCTGCTTTTTCCACTCTTTTGCCACCTTAGACAGCTCAATCAGACCACACGCTGCCACACTTGCTGCGATATCATCCTCCCAGTCGCAGTCTGACGGCTGACGAAAATCAACCGGAATCAAGCCGCTCTCTGGAATGCAGGAAATAAAGTAATCTGCGACCTTCTCTGCAATATCCAGATAGCGCTCCTTCTTTGTATGAAGAAAGCTTAAAGTAAAGCCATATAACGCCCAGCTCTGACCTCTTGTCCAGGAAGAACCCTTTGCGTAGCCCTGACCACCATAGGAACGGTTAATGTCACCTGTTACCGGGTCAAACTCAACAATATGTCTCGCAGAGCCATCTTCGCGGATAAATGCCTTGATTGCTGTGTCTGCATGCTTTGTCGCGATGTGGTAATATCGCGGATCTCCAGTCTGATCATACGCCCAATATAGAAGCGGAAGATTCATTGTACAGTCAATTATTGCCCATCCATTTCTTCTTGGATCAACATTTCCGTTCCATGCAACAATAAAGTTTCCTGCCGGATTAAAGCGTCCTGCCAGATTAGATGCAGCCATCAGAGCTCTGTTTTCAGACTTTTTGTCGCCAGTCAGACGATACTTTGCAACAGATGTCGGCAGCCATCGAAATCCGCTGTCGTGATCCATAACCCAGTAATTATTCAACGCCGCATCCAGCTTTTCCTCAGTCTCCTCTGCATTTTGACGGTAAATTTCTTCCCCTGTTGCCTTGTAAAGCTGCCACATCATGCCGCCCCAAAAGCCATTTGTCCACCAGCCGATTTTTTCACCAGAGCAATCATTCCACGCACCATTTTCTGCCGTGTATGGAATTTTTCCGCGGTTTCGTTTTGCAACCTCAAGCTCCTTTATCTTGATTTTCTGCGCAACCTCCTGCGCCCATTTCTGATAATCCATTTTCGCATCCACCTTTCTGTTTTTGCTTAGATCATTGTAGCATAGAAGTGCAAAAAATACCATTGCAAAAAGTCCTTTTTCTGGGTACTATAAATGTGTAGTGTTACTGTTCGCGGCTAAGCCAATATTACGGCTAAGCCCGAAGGTGAATGGATT
>ENA-OPDA01001746-OPDA01001746.1-human-gut-metagenome-genome-assembly--contig:-NODE-1746-length-13835-cov-2.237373_pt1 | contig 13835 bp, 14 predicted proteins | sample MGYA00241253_ERZ501486 | MGnify/ENA primary metagenome ERZ501486 (study PRJEB25962, sample SAMEA2042510) | human gut metagenome | biome: human gut; feature: human-associated habitat; material: faeces... | reverse complement strand
ATGAGTTTCAGGATTTCTTTAGATGTATTGTAATCCAGCGCGCCTGTCGGTTCATCACAAAGCAAAATGTCCGGATTTTTAATAATTGCACGCCCAATGGCAGTACGCTGCTGCTGACCACCCGAAAGCTGGTTCGGCAGTTTTTTGCGGTGTTCATACAATCCTAATGTACGCAGAAGTTCTTCCATCTCAAGCGGTTTGTCACTTAAATACGCCCCGACCTCAATGTTTTCCTGAACTGTCAGGTTTGGAATTAAGTTATACATCTGGAAAATATAACCCAGATGTTTTCTTCTGTATAATGTCAGACGCTTTTCATTCATGTTTGACATTTTTTCCCCATCAATGTAGATATCTCCACTGTCTGCCCCGTCGATTCCCCCGATGATATTTAATAATGTAGATTTTCCCGAACCCGACGGTCCAAGTAAAACACAAAACTCTCCTCTGTTGATTTCCAGATTAATTCCCTTTAAGACCTCAACAAAACTGTCCCCCTGCCCAAAGGATTTTTTTATATTGCGAATCTCAAGAAACATAGTTTGTTTCCTCTCCCTTATATTAGTTTATACTAACCATTGTAGCACCAGATGGTTTTTTCGTAAATAAAAAAGAATGTTTTAAAACATGAAATTTGCTCATGCTCTTAAAACATTCTCTAAACTTTTTTGTAATTTATTTTCCTTGCAATTCTTTTTTTGCAAATTCCGCAATTGGCTCTGCTACTGCCAACGCTAATCTTACCGGAACTGCATTTCCAATTTGTTTATATACCAAATCTAATTTTGCATTTTCATTACGATTACTTGTGCCACGGCTAAATTCATACCAATCAGGAAATGTCTGAATTCTGGCAATTTCTTTTACTGACAAGCGCCTATTATTTTCTTCTCCATCAGTAAAAATATATTTATCTTTTCCAACTTTAACCATTGGTTCTCCACCCGGATGAATCGGTGCCTGCCTTCCGGATGCCTGAATCGTAAAACTAGGTTCTGACCATGATTTTTTTCTATTTCTGGACATGAACATTGAAGAATACGAGCCTGTAAAATATTCTCCCGGATTGTCCTCTAAATCTCCAATTGCGGTTCTAAGGTCAACAATTTTCTTTAATCCTTTTTTCTCATCTCCATAAGCGGGCTCAGGATACTGATATTCAAAGTCAATGTCATTTCTTACTCCCACTAAAATCACTCGTTTTCTTATCTGTGGAACACCATATTCTTCAGAACTAAGTAGTTTATGGTAAATTGTATATCCAGCCGCTGCAAAATCTTCAACAATCTGTTTAAACACTTCGCCTTTCCCTAATGTCGTCATTCCCTTTACATTTTCGGCAACAAATAGTTTCGGCTTACTTTGCATTAAACAACGAATAAAATGCAAATATAAAAAATTCCTCTTGTCATCTAAAAGTCTGGGACCTGCCTCTGAAAAACCAGGACACGGAAAACCGCCCAAAACGATATCTGCTTTAGGAAACTGTTTTATTTTCCTAATATCACTTTTATCCATGTAAATGTATTTTCCTGCATTCCCGGCATAAGTTTCTCTGGCCTCAGTAAATATATCATTTACAAAAATTGTATTAAACACATTGTTATTGATATTCTTTTGAAAAACTGATTTATCTCTAAAAGCCTCTTCCATGACTTTTTCGCCCATAACTGCCTTTAATCCAGCCAATTCAAAACCTAAATCCAGTCCTCCACATCCTGAAAATAATGATAGTAAATTCCATTTATCAGAAGCATATTCTAATTTGTCCAATGCTATTTCTTCACTACAATTTTCAAACGCATTTCTTTCTTCTTCTATTTTTTTATTAAGGAGTTCCCTTATCTCACCCACATTACAATCTGGTGCAGGTTTAAACTTACCACGCCCACGTTCCTCTAAAATAACTGCCATTTGTCTCCTCCTCTATATGATTCTGTCTGTTCCCGAGTTGTTTTCATCAATATCATCTGTCGTTTTGATATTTAATTTTTTCATATAATGTAACAGTCTCTCTGCAACTTCATTTCCTTTTACAACTAACGGTCTATTATAGATTAACTCTGGAACTAATTTTCTTTGCTCTTCACTCCACTTTACTTGCACGGAAAGCGGTCGGTTTCCATCCCATTTTTCTGCAAAAGAGCGATAATTTAATGCTTTGCATGCAAAATAAATATCAGGATGCATTTTTACATACTCTTTAATCGGAATCATTTTATTTATAATATCTTGAGCCGAACTAATATCCTCTTCCATAAGTATATAATTTGCCACACCACTATTCTCAATCATCTTTCCATCAATGTATGCATTTCTTTTATCTTCCGACAAGTTACTTCCCGAATACACATCTATAACCTGCTGTTCAGTAAGCATCATTTTACCGGATAATTCTCCATTATTTTTGTTTAATAATTCAAACTTCCATCCTAATGTAATAGAACCTTTTTCCGTCCTCTTAAATTTATTTTTATATATAAGCATCCGTTCCTCAAAACGTTCACTAATTGCCGTGGTTGATTTTTCTATAATATCTGCCCAGTTTTCCCCCAATAACTGAGCAGCTCGTTCCGAACTCATCTTATTTTCAATAAAATCAGCATTTTCTTTCTTATACGATATCTTTATTTCTACTTTATCAAATTCTGATTTTGCTAATACATAAATATCTGTTTTCGGTTCACCTTTCTGGCATGTAGGTTTTCCTGATAATATTACTTTGTAGTATTTATCATGAAAAATAAATTCTGTTCCTTCAGACATCAGATTTAGTATTTTTCTTTCTGCTTCTCCAAAATTCTTCATTCAAATCCCCTCCAACATTTATTTTTACCCTTCTGGTTTTCTTATTTAAAAAATAATCTTAGCATAAATGCTTCTTTTTCTCTAGTTCTTTTCTATTTCTTTTTAAATTAGTCTTTGTCACTCTATATTTTTTCTGCTATAATGTGCGTAGACAAAAAATTATCTATTATTCTTAATTTTATGGAGGACTTTAAAATGACAGTATTTAATACAAAAGGTGTCTGTTCTCGTTCTATTGAAATTGAACTCGACGGTGACACTGTAAAATCAGTAAAATTCAATGGCGGATGCAATGGAAACACTCAGGGTGTTGCTGCTTTGGTAAAAGGAATGAAAGTAGATGAAGCAATCTCCCGCTTAAAAGGAATTGACTGCGGTGGCCGTGGCACATCCTGCCCGGACCAGCTTGCTAAAGCATTAGAACAAATGAAAACCCAGAATGCATAAAGCATAGAAAAAGAGTGGTTCTGAATCCTTTTTCCAGAATCACTCTTTTTTTCTACCATCTCTTTTCAACTGCCGGACAATGATTTTTCTTCATCACTGCCCGCATTTCCACGAAACACCCACAGATTCGGCACATTCCACTCAACAGATTATCACACTCCTTACATTTTGCAAGGCGGTCTTGATACTCCTCATCTTCTACTTTTAAGTCTTTGTCTATCTGTGCGATGTACTTTCGCAAATCTGTAAAATACTCGCCTTCATCCATATCCTGCAGAAGACATTTTCTACAGATTTTTCTGTACGATGGCTCTTTCTCTATCTGTCCCATTTGTCACAAAGCGAATTAATCTGGTCTGCAAATCTTGCAAGATCCTTATTTGCTCCGCCCTCATTATGCCGGATAACTGCAAGCAGTCTGTGACCGGCAGCCACAAGTCTCGCATAAACACCAGATGCCTTGCGTGCTTTCGCTTTCTCCTTTGCATGTTCTATTATGATACCTTCGGTCTCTTTCTCCAGCACATTATTTGCCAAATCAAAGACCGTTCCACTAAACGGAGCGTAGGTATCATAGCCCAGTTCATTTTTCAGCCGTTCTGCAAAGAGTGTACAGACGGTATCTTCTCCATGTGTCACAAACACACGCTGTGGTTTTTCTTTAAATGCAGATGCCCAGCGCATCAATCCTTCATTATCTGCATGACCGCTGATTCCCGAAAGTCTTACAATCTCTGCTGATACATGAATTTCTTCACCAAACAGTCTTACATCCTTTGCACCCTCCAAAAGTGCACGACCAAGTGTTCCAACTGCCTGATATCCAACAAACACAATCGTAGAATTTTCACGCCACAGATTATGTTTTAAATGATGTTTGATTCGACCGGCATCACACATACCACTTGCAGAAAGAATGACTTTATAATGTTCATCAAAGTTAATGGCGCGGGATTCATCACTTGTAATTGAAAGCTTCAGCCCCGGAAATGCAATCGGGTTAATCCCCTGATTCAAAAGTTCCATTGCCTCTTCATCATAGCAGTCTACATAATGCTCTTTAAAAATATTGGTCGCCTGCACAGCAAGCGGACTATCGACATACACATCAAAATCCGGAAATTCCGGAAGCAGGTTATCTGCCTTAATCTTACGAAGAAAATACAGCATTTCCTGCGTTCTGCCGACTGCAAATGAAGGAACAACAACATTTCCATGACGCTTAAAGGTTCGCCTTAAGATATCAACCAATTCCTGCACATAGTCTGGGCGCTCTCCATGACTTCTGTCACCATAAGTAGATTCCATGACTACATAATCCGCAGACTCAAGGTATTCAGGGTCTTTAATCAATGGCTGATCTGTATTTCCGATATCACCGGAAAATACAATCTTCTTCTCAACGCCATCTTCCGTAATCCAAATCTCAATACTCGAAGAACCTAATAAATGTCCTGCGTCCACAAAACGAACTTTAATTCCATCTGCAAGCTGAACTATTTTATGATAATCACACGGAACAAACTGCTGAATTACATTCAAAGCATCTTCCATCGTATACGCCGGAACAAACTCCGGCTGCCCATTTCTTCTTGCCTTACGGTTTCGCCACTCTGCCTCAAAGGTCTGAATGTGAGCACTATCACGAAGCATGATATCACACAAATCGCAGGTTGCAGCGGTTGCATAAATCGGACCGCGAAATCCTCTTGCATAAGCCAGAGGGAAATTTCCGGAATGGTCAATATGCGCATGCGTCAGCAAGGCAAAATCTATATCCGACATCGGAACCGGCACATCCTGATTCTCATACTGGTCAGGACCCTGTTCCATACCACAATCCACGAGAAATCTCTTGCCCGCAGCTTCTAAAAAGTAACAGCTACCTGTAACTTCATGAGTCGCACCTATAAATGTCAACTTCATAAAAAAACCCCCTTTGCGGTTTTAATTCAAGCACTTTCAAGATAGTACTATTATACCGCAAATAGGGGGCTTTTGATAGTTTTTTCAGATTATTTTATAAAAGTTTATGATTTTTTCAAAAACAGGGTTTTAAACTTTTTTACTTAAAGATACTTAAAAATACAAATTGTTCTTAGGATAAAAATACTTATTCTTTTCACTCACAGCTGGCAATTCACGGACTATGACCTTATTTAGATGTCATAAACCGGCTGAGTTTGGACTCTTAATGTGGATGGATATTGGTTTTGTGCTATCCGCTATCCATCACTGTTGATAAAATTTTTTGCAAGATATCTGGTTCTATGTAAGATAGGAGATTCTTGCTGAGTTTAAAATTGAATAAAAATGTTATTGAATCCAGATGCCGTTGGTAATAGGTACTTGAGATTCAGATGTACCGCTTTTTTGCACGACACAAGCTGCCTTTGCTCGATAATAATATCCTCCTGTTACTTTTATATTATATCCTCGGGATACAGATGCAACATTATAGACAGTATCTCCATACGTTCCACAATTTACCCATCCATTATCATATCTTTGTAATGTTATTTTTACTACTATTTTATCACACGTCTTATACGCAAGAGCTGCACCATAGATATTGACTGTTCTGTTTCCAATATTGGTAATTCTTGCAATACCTTGGTCTAAAAGACTTCCTCTGGCTACATTTTGCCAGACAGTTTCAGCTGATTCTTCATTAGTTAAAATAGAACCATCTATTTCTTTTCCTAAATCTTCTAATCCTGCTGCCGATGCTGAAATAGAAGATATCGTTAAAAATAGGGTCAATGCTAATATTACTACTACTGATTTTTTTAATTTTCTAATTACTGAATTCAAATGAAGTCCCCTTTCCGGATTAATACACAATATTTTTTACAATTTCTTTTATTTCATCTTCTGTTATTTTTCCGGAAATTCGATAGTACGAATTTTTATAATCCCATTGTGATAAATACGTTGGATTATCATCTCCCTCCTCTTCTATTTTCCAAAGATCTGGATTTATATCTGATAATTCACATTCAATATTTCCTAAATATTGCCCCTCATCATTTCGATAAATACCACTAGCATCATCATTGTTCGCATGAATCACAAAATAAATATAAGAATTATCATTTCTATATCTCATATAAACTGTTTGCGCTTTTTCAACAATTTCATAAGAATCAAAATCTATTCGATCTGGTAAATAAAAAAATTGCGGGATTTCAACCTGCAAACTTTCCTCTATCTCACTTCTAGCTTCCTCTTCACTATTTCCTGTAATTAAACGGTCTTCTCCATTTTCCACCGTAATTGCCGTATCATCCCCCAACACTTCATTCGCTTTATCCATAACATAGCTCCTGCCTCCTTGTGTGCTCATACTCACACCGAACAATCCAAAGCAGGATATCACAGCTGCGGCGGTCATGCCGAGGAATTTTTTGCTTATGCGGTGATTAAAGAACTTAACCACTTTTGTATTCTGATTTTCTTTTGTGTTTTCTTCTGTAGATTTGATTTCATCTTCAAGGCGTTTTTTGTTTTCTTCTTCGAGCAGCCCCTCATCCCGAGCTTCAACTACCAGCTTTTGAAACAGTTCTTCCGGTGGCTCAAAATCATCGAACCTGTCATCTGTTTCCAGACGTTTTACCAGCTCATCTGCTTCTTTTCGGAACTGTTCTTCTGCCCAGGTACTGCTTTTTGCGCTGTTTTCTTCGTTTTTATTCATGAATTTCCTATCTTTTCTTGACTTTTCACAACGACTGTATCATATTATCTAATAGACGCTGCAATGTCCGTCTTATGGAATGTTGTACATCGAAACATTGATTTTTGATTTATCAGGAGGTTCCAATGAAACATATTGTGCTCACCGGTGGCGGCACTGCCGGACATGTTACACCAAATATTGCTATGATTCCGAGACTGAAAGAACTCGGTTACAAGATTTCTTACATCGGTTCTTACCAGGGTATGGAAAGAAAACTGATTGAAGAAATGGGGATTCCTTATTACGGAATCTCTTCTGGCAAACTACGACGTTACTTTGATGTCAAAAACTTTACTGACCCTTTCAGGGTTTTAAAAGGTTTTCATGAAGCGAAAAAACTCATGAAGCAGTTGAAACCTGATGTTGTTTTTTCTAAGGGTGGGTTCGTTACCGTTCCTGTTGTTATTGCTGCAGGACGTCGAAAAATCCCTACTTTTATCCATGAATCTGATATGACACCTGGACTGGCAAATAAACTTTCCATTCCATTTGCCACTAAAGTGTGCTGTAATTTCCCTGAAACTGTCTCTGAACTTCCGGCCAACAAAGCCATACTTACCGGTACCCCTATCCGCCAGGAATTATTAAGCGGAAATCCCAAAAAAGCACTTGCCTTTACAGGTCTTTCCAGTGAGAAACCGGTCATTATGGTCATCGGAGGAAGTCTCGGTGCCGTTGCAGTCAACAATGCAGTACGTGCCATTCTGCCTGAACTTTTAAAAGACTTCCAGGTCATTCATCTTTGCGGTAAAGGTAAACTGGACTCTTCTTTAACCGATACCAAAGGTTATGTTCAGTACGAATATATCAAAGATGAGCTTGCTGACCTTTTTGCACTGGCTGACATCGTCATTTCCAGAGCAGGGGCAAACGCAATCTGTGAAATCAGTGCACTGAAAAAACCAAATCTGCTGATTCCGCTTTCCGCACGTGCAAGCCGTGGAGACCAGATTCTCAACGCCCGCTCTTTTGAAAAGCTTGGTTACAGCATGGTACTTGAAGAGGAGGAAATTACTAACCAGAAACTGTTAGAATCCATCCAGACTCTTTATCAGAACCGCAATTCGTATATTCAAGCGATGGAAAAAAGCAAACAAACGGATTCTATTGAACAGATTGTCCAGTTATTTGAACAGGCAGTCAACAAATAATTATTTCTCCTGTGCCGATATTTGGCACAGGAATTTTTTTGGAAATCTATCCACAAGTATTGTTCTGCCGGATTCACTGGATTCTGTTCTTATATATCATCGTATTTGTCTCCATACGTTTTTTCTATCCACTTGTTCATCCTATGTTTTTTAACTCTTAAGTTTTCTATAGTCAGACCCAGAGCGGCCGCCATTTCTGCATCCGTTGCCTGTTCGTAAACCTGCATCGTCATAATTTCGTGCCACTGAGGGTTCCTGGCGTACAGCCTGTCCATAAATTCTGTCGTGAATTCCCGCTTGATAATTGCATCGAGCAGGTCTTCTCCTGTTGTTGCCTCTCTATGATAAATTAACTTTTCTGCGTGTTCCCCTTTTCCATTTTCACACGGCTGTTCAAGAACAGTCATCTCATGTTTTCGATAACTTTTTTTGAGGAAATCCAACGCCTTTCTTCGAGCAGTTAATGCCAGCCATCCCGCATAGTCTTCAGGACTTACCTTGTTCCATTTCTGTATCAGCTTATGGAACACTTCCTGACAGACATCCTGCGAATCATCGAAATCTTTTAAGACATCATAAGCGGCTTTCATTACCAGTCGATAATACTTGTCATAAACTTCACGTAATTTTTCCTCTGTCATCTTCACCTGTTAATTCATCTGAATCTTGGAAATTTTTTCGAGGATTTCATTTTTATCCTCTTCTGTCAATTTCCCAGGAGTCCATGTCACTCCTACGTGGTCCTCATTATTTCTTGGAATCAGATGAATATGAAAATGGAACACCGTCTGACCTGCGGCTTCTCCATTGTTCTGTACAATATTATAGCCGTCACAGCCTAATACTTCAGTCATTGCGGTGATGATTTTTTTTGCCAGAACGATTGCTTTTCCTGCGAGTTCATCCGGAATTTCATATAGATTTGCATAGTGCTCCTTCGGTAAAATCAGCGCATGACCTTTACTTGCCGGTCCTAAATCAAGAATAACTCTGAAATCATTATCCTCATATATAGTTGCTGACGGAATCTCTCCTCCTGCTATCTTACAAAAAATACAATCTGACATTTTAAATCTCTCCCTTCTAGCTGTCATTGTCGAATTTTCAAATATTTTGTAGAATGATTTTATTTGCTATTTGCCTATAACGGTGCTACACTATCAAGAAAAAAAGAGGAGGTAACACCAAATGACAAAATCATCTGCTACTTCACAGATTGAAGGCAAAAATAAAACAATTGATTACAAAAAACTTTATCAGGAACAGGCGAAAAAACATCAGCTGATGCTTTCTCAGATTTCCCACGAAATCCGTAATCCTGTTACACTTATCAACAGTTTTCTTCAGATTCTGGAAAAACAGCATCCTGATTTATCAGAAGACCAAAACTGGATTAAAATCCTGGAAAATATGGATTTTCTCAGAGGTCTGCTTGGTGAGCTTTCCAGTTACAATAATTCTCTCAGACTGAACCTTGAATCAACCAACGTCTATGCATTATTTGCAAATGTAATTGAATCCATTAATCCAAGTCTGGAAAAGAAAAACGTTTCTATTGCTTTTAATAAATTGTCTCCAATCCCTTTATTGTATGTTGACCACACCAAACTTCAGCAAGTGTTTCACAATCTGCTTCGCAATGCATTTGAAGCGGTTAAAGAGGGTGGTCATATCGTCTGTTCAATTGAATCAGACGGTACAGGTGTGACATTTAAGGTTACCGACGACGGATGCGGTATTTCTCCTGAATACCAGAACTCTATCTTTGAACCATTTGTCACTTATAAACCGGATGGCAGTGGTCTGGGACTTGCAATTTCAAAGCGGATTGCCGAAGCCCATAAGGGAAGTCTTGAATTCACCTCAAGCCCTGAAAAAGGAACTACATTCATCCTGAAGATTCCGATTCTGTGAAAGCAGAATCGTTGAAATCTTTGATTATTCTAAGTTACTCTGATTATTCTAATTACTCTTCATTCTGATTAGAATTTTTTAAGTCCTCTGCCATTTTTTTGTCCTCTGTAAATTAATACTGCAAGGACAAATCCACACAAGAATCCGCCAAAATGTGCGGCATTGTCAACTCCTGTGCTTGTTACTCCATGATATAAAGTTAAAGCTGCCAAAAATAACAGCTTCTTTGTTGTAAAATTTTCCAGTCTGCCTTTATTTCTGATTACTACATAAATCAATGCACCCACTACGGCAAAAATTGCACCGGATGCCCCGGCAGACACGACGTTTTCTCCTATTCGCACCTCTGACAGATAAGAAATCAGACTGGCTCCCATTCCTCCTGATATGTAAATGAACAGGTATCGTACCCTTCCTACCGCCCGTTCCAGACAATCTCCCAGAAAGAATAAAACCAGCATGTTGTTGCCCAGGTGCGTCAGACCAAAATGCAAAAACATACAGGTAAAAAAGCGATAATATTCATGCCCCTCCTGAATCAATGGTGTGTATGCCGCACCCCATTGAACCAGATGTTTTCCATCAAGTGAAGAACCTGTCAACTCTGTCAAAAAGAACACTACAATATTAATCAAAATAATCATTGTATTAACCGGCACTTCTTTTCTTCCCTTTAAAAATTGAAGGATATCGGGGTCAATTTTCTGTACTATCTTTTGCTTTTGCATCTTATTTTCCACCTTTGCAAGGTATAAATTTGCTTTTTTTCACTCTTTTTATACTCCTCCCCTCATTTTTTTTAAATCCCCTCTTGGTTTATGCCCATTATACCATATTTTCCCTGTTTTGTGCGCTTTTTTCATCGCCAAAAAACGACACCTTTCGCCATTTTTTTTGAAAAGGTGTCGTTTTTATAAATAATAGCTTGTCTTATTTTATTTTTCAAGAATTTTCTTTAAATCTTCTTCCGGTGTGCTGGTCGGTGAAATCTGGAAATTTTCTACCAGATAGTTTAATACGTTTTCAGAAACAAAAGACGGAAGTGTCGGTCCAAGGTAAATATTCTTGATTCCAAGGTGTAACAGTGTCAGAAGGATGCTGACTGCTTTCTGTTCATACCAGGATAATACCAGTGTCAACGGCAGTTCATTGACACCACATTCAAATGCTTCAGCAAGAGCCAGTGCCACTTTAACTGCGCCAAATGCATCGTTGCACTGTCCCATATCCATAATTCTTGGAAGACCTTCGATTGTTCCAAGGTCTAAGTCATTAAAGCGGTATTTTCCGCAGGCAAGAGTCAGAATAATAGAATCTTTTGGAGCTTCTTTTACGAAATCCGTATAATAATTTCTTCCCTGACGTGCACCGTCACATCCGCCTACTAAGAAGAAATGGCTGATTTTTCCGGCTTTTACAGCCTCAATTACCTGTGGAGCAGCGCCTAAAATTGTATGATGTCCAAATCCGGTTGTCAGTTTTGTTCCACCATTGATTCCGGCAAACTGCTTATCCTCAGAAAATCCACCAAGTTCAATCGCTTTTTCAATCACTGCGCCAAAATCTTTTTCTTCTCCATCTACATGCTGCATGCCTGGATAGGCTACCACACCTGTTGTAAATACACGATCTGCGTAACTTTCTTTTGGCGGCATAATACAGTTTGTGGTAAATAAAATCGGTGCCGGAAGATTAGCAAATTCTTTCTGCTGATTCTGCCATGCTGTTCCAAAATTACCTTTTAAATGGCTGTATTTGCGAAGTTCCGGATACGCATGTGCCGGAAGCATTTCTCCATGTGTATAGATGTTAATGCCTTTGCCTTCGGTCTGTTCTAAGAGCATCTTTAAATCTTTTAAATCATGACCGGAAATGACGATAAATGGTCCTTTTTCTACTTTTAAAGAAACTTCTGCCGGTGCCGGAATTCCATAAGTTTCGGTGTTTGCTTTATCCAAAAGTTCCATGCATTTAAAATTCACTGCACCGGTCTCCATTACGATACCAAGCAGATTTTCCATGGTGCGGTCCTGTCCTAAAGCTGACATACCTTTGTAGAAGAAACGGTTCACTTCTTCATCATTATAGCCAAGCACCATTGCATGATAAGCATAAGCCGCAATCCCACGAAGTCCGAATAATAATAATGATTTCAAGGATTTGATATCCTCATCCGGCTCTCTCCATACTTTTTCCATTTCATAGATTTCCATGCGTCCACATGGAGCCTGACAAACTGAACATCCTGATGCGTAAACCTCTTTTTCTTTCAGGGCTGTTTCGATTAATTTTTCCAACGCTTCATCATCGAAGTTTACATTGGTAAGAGTTGCAAACAATCCTTCAATCATAATACGATTTGTCTTTTCAGATACATTCTGTTCTCCGACTGCTTCTGCAAGCGCAACCAGACTTCCGGTTAATTTGTCCTGAAGGAGTGCCGTTTTACTGCTCTTTCCACAGACTCCTCTTGCTCCTGTACATCCACTGCATCCTGCTCTCTGCTCACACTGGTAGCAGAACATTTCTTCTGTTTTTTCTATTTTGCTCATCTTCTATTCTCCTTTAGCTGTTTCACTTATTTTTTCAAATTTCTTGTTTCTATGGTTAGAATATACTATAATTAAAATAATTATTCTGTTGTACTTCCAACAAATTCAAGGAGTTTATTTATGGAAAAAAATAATAATTTAAATGAAGCTTTTTTAGAAGTGCTTGCGGAGTCTCCATTGTTTCGTGAAATCGAAAAGAAAGAACTTCGTGCCATGTTAGTCTGTCTTGGCGGTCAGATAAAAGAATATAAAAAAGGGACTTCTATCTTCCGCTGGGGCGATACGGTTTCAAAAATCGGATTTGTTCTAAAAGGAAACGTGCACGTTCTTCGGGAAACATACTGGGGAAAGGAATCTCTGCTTGGACGAATTGGTCCTGGTGATTTGTTTGGAGAAGTCTATGCCTGTCTGCCGGATTTGGAATTTGACGGAACAGTTGTCGCCCAGACTGACTGCAGTATTTTATTTCTTAATTTAAACCGCACGATTACCACCTGTTCCTCCGCCTGTCATTTTCACACGCAGATGATTTCTAATCTGTTGCAGATTCTTGCACAGAAAAACATTGCATTTTCAAGAAAACTTGACTGCCTAAGTCACCATACCATCCGTGCAAGACTTCTGGAATATTTTTCCAAACAGGCACAGATTTGTGGAAATTCTTCTTTTTCGATTCCATTAAACCGGCAACAGCTTGCAGATTACTTGTGCGTAGACCGCAGTGCCATGACTGTAGAATTGTATAAGCTAAAAGATGAGGGAATTTTGGATTTTGACAAAAATAAATTTACGCTTTTAGAATAAAAAAAGGAACCTTGTCACTAAGATTCCTTTTTTAAACAGTTTTTCAATTTCAATTCTATTTTTAAGCTGTTGCTGTTTTACTTTCTTTTTCTGGTTTTTCAAGTAATTTCTTGATACCCTGAATTGCTACTAATACACCAAGGATTAACAGCAGAACTGCGAAGATAAGCTGTAAGCTGTTTCCAAGGTCTAAGCCTGTTGTCATAAATGCTTTGCTTAATTTTACGATAGTCATGCCAAGTGCTGTAAATGTAACAGCCATCATAAATACCATCGGTCCCCAAAGCATAAAGCCCTGACGTTTTGTTTTCTTTAAGAATACTGCGCAGGCTACCAGTGCCAGTACAGATAACAGCTGGTTTGCAGAACCAAACAGTGGCCAGATTTCTGCATATCCAACCTTTGTAAGCAGGTAAGCAAGTA
>ENA-OPDA01001741-OPDA01001741.1-human-gut-metagenome-genome-assembly--contig:-NODE-1741-length-13854-cov-5.141604_pt1 | contig 13854 bp, 13 predicted proteins | sample MGYA00241253_ERZ501486 | MGnify/ENA primary metagenome ERZ501486 (study PRJEB25962, sample SAMEA2042510) | human gut metagenome | biome: human gut; feature: human-associated habitat; material: faeces... | reverse complement strand
AGACCTTCTGCGCGGTGCTCATCGTCACCAACACCTGGAACATCGTCATGGCGGTGTTTGATGTGGCGCAGAACGTGGTCAGCCAGAGCGCCGGCGTCATCATCTCGGACGCGGGCATCGACATATCCGGCGTGACCGCCGATCTGGAGATCCAGCTCGCGGACTGGAGCATCGGCGCCCTGCTGGGGCTTTGGTTCCAGAGCATCTTCGTGGGATTGTGTACGCAGATCCTCTCTATCTGTATTTTCTTGGTGATCTACGGGAGGATGATTGAGGTGTATTTGGTGACCTCGATAGGTCCCATCCCCTTTGCCACGATGGCGAACCGGGAATGGGGCAACACGGGGCAGAATTATCTCCGCTCCCTGCTGGCCCTGGGCTTCCAGGCGTTCCTCATTATGATCTGTGTAGGGATCTACGCGGTGCTGGTGGAGAATATTTCCCTGAGCGGCGACAACATTTCCGGCGCCATCTGGGGGTGCATGGGGTACACGGTGCTCCTGTGCTTCACCCTCTTTAAGACCGGCAGCCTCGCCAAGTCACTGTTCGGGGCGCATTAGGGGGAGGCCGGTATGGAGAAGAAATACAATGTCATCTACGCGGACCCGCCCTGGTCCTACAAGGTATGGAGCAAGAAGGGCGCGGGCCGGAGCGCGGAAAGCCATTATCCCACCATGAGCATAGAGGCCATCAAGGCGCTGCCCGTATCCCGGATTGCGGCCGGGGACTGCGCCCTGTTCCTCTGGATCACCTTCCCCATGCTCCGGGAGGGCTGGGCCGTTATGGACGCTTGGGGCTTCACCTTCAAGACGGTGGCCTTCGTGTGGGTCAAGCAATGCCGCAAATCGGATAACATCTTCACCGGGATGGGATACTGGACCCGCGCTAATGCGGAGATCTGCCTGCTGGCGACCCGCGGGCACCCGAAACGGGCGGCCAGGGATGTCAAGCAGGTCATCCTCTCCCATGTTGAGGAGCACAGCAAAAAGCCGGATGAGGCGCGGCACCGGATCGAGACCCTGATGGGGGATGTCCCCCGGATCGAGCTGTTCGCCCGGCAGGCGACCCCCGGCTGGGATGTATGGGGAAATGAAGTAGCAAGCGATATTCAGCTTGCGGAAAGGAGTTGATTTTATTGGCCTATGTAACGATCCCGAAGGACTTAAGCAAGGTACAGAGCAAGATCCTGTTCGGGCTGACCAAACGGCAGGTGATATATTTCGGAGCGGCAGCAATTATCGGCGTGCCGCTTTTCTTTTTGACTAAGGAGGCGCTGGGCACCACCACGGCGGCCCTGTGCATGATCCTGGTGATGCTGCCCTTCTTCCTGTTCGCCATGTATGAGAAGAACGGGCAGCCCCTGGAGGTGTTCCTGGGGCACCTCATCGACAATAAATTTATCCGACCAAAGACGCGGATCTACCAGACCAACAACCTGTACTCCGCCCTGGCGCGGCAGTATGAATTGGAACAGGAGGTGAGAGCGATTGCAGGCAAAAACGGCAAGACCCGCAAAACCGGCAGGAGCAAGGCGTAAGCTGACCCGCGCCGAGCGTAAACAGATCGAGGCAGTGGTCCGCCAGGCCAAAGGGGACGGGAAAGCCCATACGGTGCAGGAGAGCATCCCCTTCCGCAATATGTTCCCGGACGGCCTGTGCCGGCTGGAGGGCGGGGCCTTCTCCAAGACGATTGCTTTCGAGGACGTCAACTACCGCCTGGCCTCGCCGGAGGACCAGCGGGATATTTTTGAACACCTCTGCGATTTCTACAACGGCTACGACCCCACCATCGGGGTACAGATGACTTTGAGCAGCCGGTATGTGGAGCATGGGCCGGAGGAGGACCTGTTCGGCATCCACCCTCAGGGGGACGACCTGGACCCTGTCCGGGAGGACGCGGCGGGGATACTCCGCTTCCAGTATGAGCGGGGCAGCAACGGCTATGTGAAAACCAAGTATGTGACCCTGACCATCGAGGCGGAGAACCTTCCGGCGGCGCGGGCGAGGTTCGCCCGCATTGAGACTGACACCCTCAACCGCTTCAAGGTCATGGGTGCCGCCGCCCATGTGCTGGACGGGAAGGAGCGGCTGGAGCTGCTTCACGGCATCCTCCACCCGGAGGGTGGCAAGTTCGCCTTCGATTGGGACTGGCTGGCGCCCAGCGGGCTGTCGGTCAAGGACTTCATCGCCCCGTCCTCCTTCCACTTCGGGGAGACCCGCACCTTCCGCATCGGCGAGATGTACGGGGCTGTCAGCTTTTTGCAGATCACCGCCCCGGAGATCCACGACCGCATTTTGGCGGAGTTCATGGAGACCGAGGGCAACATCCTGGTGACCATGCACATCCGAGGCATCAATCAGAACGAGGCCATCAAGATGGTCAAGCGCAAGATCACCGACCTGGACGCCATGAAAATTGCGGAGCAGAAGCGGGCGGTGCGCAGCGGGTATGACATGGACATCCTCCCCAGCGACCTTGCCACCTACGGCGGCGCGGCAAAGACCATCCTCCAGGACCTGCAAAGCCGGAATGAACGAATGTTCAACCTGACCTTCCTGGTCATGCACATGGCTGAGACCCGGCAGAAGCTGGAGATCGCCGTGTCCCAGGCGGCCAGTGTGGCGCAGACCTACAACTGCCTCCTCACCCGGCTGGACTTCCAGCAGGAGGACGGCCTCATGTCCTCTTTGCCCCTGGGGCTCAACCGTATCAGGATCGAGCGGAGTCTCACCACTTCGGCGCTGGCGGTGTTCGTGCCCTTCGTCACTCAAGAGCTGTTCATGGGCGGCGATGCCATGTACTACGGCCTCAACGCTTTGAGTAACAACATGATCCTTCTGGACCGCAAACAGTCCAGGAGCCCTAATGGACTGGTGTTCGGCACGCCGGGCAGCGGCAAGTCCATGAGCTGTAAGCGGGAGATCACCTTCATCATCCTGACCACCAAAGATAACGTCATCATCTGCGACCCGGAGGATGAGTATTCGCCCCTGGTACGCCGGCTGGGCGGGCAGGTGATCCGGCTGTCCCCATCCAGCACCGACTATGTGAACCCCCTGGACATCAATCTCAACTACTCGGACGAGGAGAACCCGCTGGCGCTGAAAAGTGATTTTGTCCTGTCCTTCTGCGAGCTCATCATGGGCAGCAAGACTGGGCTGGAGGCCATCGAAAAGACGGTCATCGACCGGGCGGTGCAGAAAATCTATCAGAATTACTTTGCCGACCCACGGCCGGAGAATATGCCGATCCTGGGCGACCTGATGGAGGCCCTGCTAGCCCAGCATATCCCGGAGGCCGACCGGGTGGCCCAGGCATTGGATTTGTACGTGAACGGCTCCCTCAACTTCTTCAACCACCGCACGACCGTGGACATCCGCAACCGGCTGGTCTGCTTCGACATCAAGGGCCTGGGCAAGAACCTGAAAAAGCCGGGGATGCTCATTGTCCAAGATGCGGTGTGGAACACCGTCACCATCAACCGGGCCATCGGGCGCTCCACCTGGTATTTCGTGGACGAGTTCCACCTCCTGCTGAAGGAGGAGCAGACTGCGGCGTACAGCGCCGAGATTTGGAAACGGTTCAGAAAGTGGGGCGGAGTGCCTACGGGGGCGACCCAGAACCCCAAGGACCTCCTCTCCTCCCCGGAGATCGAGAACATCCTGGAAAACAGTGATTTCATCTATATGCTCAACCAGGCCGCCGGAGACCGCAAGATTTTGGCGGAGCGGCTGGGCATTTCAGCGGAACAGCTTGCCTATGTGACCAACTCCGAACCGGGCCATGGGCTGCTGTTTTTTAATAATGTCATCCTGCCATTTGCGGACGACTTCCCGAAGGATACGGAGCTTTACAAGCTGCTCACCACCAAGCCCAGCGAGGTGGAGCACGCGGCGGAAACGGAGGAATGAATATGAAAAATAAGCTGTATATCATTGACGGCAAGACCTATCTGAACCATATCAATGATGAGGTCCATCTGTACGGCCTTCTCCACCAGCTTGCCTTCCTGGCGGGCCGGATCAAGGATGAGGAGGACGTGTTCCATGTGCTGGACACGGCGAAGCGGTATGGCGAGATCGCCGAGGAGAAGTTCCAGGGCTGGGACATCCCCGGCCGTTACCTGGTGTTCGGCGACCCCAAGGACCTGAAGGACCTTATGGCAAAGGAACTGGCGGAGGCCACTCCGGTTCCTGTGGAGGAGCCGAAGCCTAAACAGTATCTGGATGAGTACATCATCCCCGGCAGCGGCTTCCGTATGCTGGTGGGCGACATCCATCACCTGATCGTCCTCTATTATTCGCTGGCCCGCCGCCTGTCCGAGGCGGAGACGGAGAAGGACTTCCTCCGGCTGAAGAAAAAGACCGGCGGTTATGAGAAGGTGCTGAAAAAGCTCTACCGCAGCCTGGGCCTCCCGGAGGACAGCAACGCCGCCCAGGACATCCTGGAGGAGTCCATCATCCGCCGCCACCGCATGGTCCGCCTGGAGGATGTGGTGGAGGAGCCCCAGGATGAGGGCGACCTTGAAGGGGACGAGGTATGGAGCGACTGACCCATGTAAGCCTGTTCTCCGGCATCGGCGGTCTGGACCTGGCGGCGGAGGCGGCCGGGTTCGAGACCGTCTGCCAGTGTGAATGGGCGGACTATCCCTATTCCGTCCTGGAGCGGCACTGGCCGAACGTGCCGAAGTTCCGGGACATCACCACATTTACGAAGGAGGCGTTTTTTGAGAAAACAGGACTTGAAACAGTCACCATCCTCTCCGGCGGCTTCCCCTGCCAGCCCTTTTCCACCGCGGGAAAGCGGAAGGGCTTTGCGGATGAACGCTACCTGTGGCCGGAGATGTGCCGGGTTATTGCCGAGCTGCGGCCCCGTTGGGTGCTTGGGGAAAATGTTGCTGGCTTCATCAATATGGGGCTCGACAAAACGATTTTTGACCTGGCAAAAGCGGGATACGCTGTTCTCCCATTCGTATTTCCGGCTTGCGGCGTCGGCGCATGGCATGAGCGCCAGCGAACTTTTATCGTCGCGGCTGATGTTTCCCACGCCCCTTGCCTCCGACAAATCCACCTGCAGGGACGCGGCAAACCTGGATGTGTACCTGTCGGACAATGGGATCTTCCGCAAGCGGAACAGGGACGGGACGATCTGGAGCCTGAGCCTGTCGGCGGCGGTGTTCTACCTGACGCCGGCGGCGTCGGAGGGCTACCGCTCCACCCTGAAACCCACGGCCTTCCGGGGCAAGTCCCCGTCCAGCAACCTTTCGGCACAGGTGATCCACCAGGAGCAGCCCCTGTCGGAGAAGGCGGCGCTGAACCCGGATTGGGTGGAATGGCTCATGGGCTTCCCGAAAGGATGGACGGCCGTATCCTCTGGGCCGGCGAGCCGGAGGACGTCCCCCGCATAACGGAGGACACGAAGGACCGGGCCCTGCGGCTGAAAACCCTGGGCAACGCGGTCTGCCCGCCCCAGGCCTATCCCATTTTTCATTACATTTCCCTGATCGAGACCGGGGCGTGCGCCGGCATCTGCCCCTATGGAGGAGGTGACGGATAAATGCAGGAATGGAAAGCCTCCGAAAAGGAGGCCCAGAAGATGACCCGTGACGGGGCCATCTCGGTAAACCTGGTGACCGGCGAGGCCACCCATGTTTCGGACCGTCCCCCGGAGCAGGACTATTCCTCTGCTGATGAGACCGCCGGTGTGCTGAACCGGGCGGCGGACGAGGCGGCGGGCCATGTGGAACGCCGCCAGGCAAAAAAGGCGCGGCGCAAGCGGCGCGACACCTTCCGGGAGGGTGAGGCGGCCAGGGACCGCCCTTCCTCCCGTTTGCAGTTTTCGGAGGCAGACCGGGCGGCGCCGGAGCTGAAAAAAGCTGTCCGCAAGTCCGACAAGGCGGCGGATAAGCTGGACGCGGCAAAGGCCGCCGTTCCCGTAAAGCCTCCCGGTAAGGAGCATGGCAATCCCTTATCCCGGCCGGTGCAGGAGGTCAAGTCCACCCTCCACGGCGAAGTGAGCAAGGTGGAGGGCGACAACTCCGGCGTTCAGGCCGGCCACCTTGGGGAGCGGCAGATCGAGAAGGCCGTGGGCTATGGCGGCCGGCGCTTCCACCAGGCGCGGGCAGACCGCAAGCTGAAACCCTGGCGGGATGTATCAAAAGCGGAGCAGGCGGCGGTGAAAGCCAATGCCGATTTCTACTGGCGGAAGTCCGTCATGGAAAATCCCCAGCTTGCGTCCAGCAATCCCATCTCCCGCCTGTGGCAGAAGAAGCGCCTGCAAAAACAGTACGCCGCCGCCCACCGGGCAGGGACCGGCGCGGCCCAGGCAGCGGGCAAGGCGTCCCAGACCGCCGCCTCCGCAGCAAAGAAAGGCGGCGGGACCATCGCCCAGAAGCTGGGCGGCTTCGTCACCAAGAACAAGCACACCCTCCTCATCGTGGGCGGGATCGGCTTGATCCTCATGCTCATCATGGGGTTGATGCAGTCCTGTACCTCTATGTTCGGGGGCGGGACTTCCGGCCTGGTGGCGTCCTCCTATCTTTCGGAGGACGCGGACCTGACCGGGGCCGAGGCCGCCTACTGTGAGATGGAGGCGGAGCTACAAGAGTACCTGGACACCTATGAGGCAACCCACGACTACGACGAGTATCACTTTGACCTGGACGAGATCGAGCATGACCCCTATGTGCTGCTGTCCATCCTGTCCGCCCTCCATGAAGGGGTGTTTACCCTGGACGAGGTGCAAGGGGATCTGGAGATGCTGTTTGAAAAGCAGTACATTCTCACCGAGACCGTGACCACCGAAACAAGGTATCGGACAGAAACGAGGACGGACAACGAGGGCAATGAGTACGAGGTGGAGGTTCCCTATACCTGGTATATCTGCACCGTCACGCTGGAGAATTTCGACCTCTCCCATGTGCCGGTCTACATCATGGGCGAGGACCAGCTCTCCATGTACGCCGTGTATATGTCCACTCTGGGCAACCGGCCGGACCTGTTCCCGTCCTCCGGGTATGTGGGCAAGTACATTGAGAACCCGCCCACGGCCTGGGACATCCCCGCAGAGTATCTGACGGATGAGCGGTTTGCCACCCTCATCACCGAGGCGGAGAAATACCTGGGATACCCCTATGTGTGGGGCGGGAGCAGCCCGGAGACATCGTTTGATTGTTCCGGCTTTGTCAGCTATGTGCTGACCCGCACCGGCCTGTGTAACACCGGGCGGCTGGGCGCCCAGGGGCTCTACAATATCTCCACTCCGGTATCCGACCCCCAGCCGGGCGATTTGGTGTTCTTTGTGGGCACCTATGACACCAGCGGCATCTCCCATGTGGGCATCTATGTGGGGGACGGGATGATGCTGCACTGCGGCGACCCGATTTCCTACACTAATTTGAACACAAGCTACTGGCAATCTCATTTTTATGCGTATGCCAGACCTCCATACAACTGATGGGAGGTGCGCCATGCTCACATTACGGCCGGTATCCCTGGCCGAGGCCAATGCCTTTGTCGCTGAGCACCACCGCCACCATAAGCCGGTGCGGGGGCACAAGTTCTCTCTGGGCTGTATGGTGGATGGGCAACTTGTGGGCGTCGCTATCGTGGGGCGGCCTGTCAGCCGGTATTTGGATGACGGGCTGACCCTCGAAGTAAACCGGCTGTGTACGGATGGGACGCAAAATGCTTGCAGTTTCCTCTACGGCGCAGCGGCGCGGGCAGCCAGGACCATAGGATACCGAAAAATCATCACTTACATTTTGGATACGGAGAATGGCGTAAGTCTCCGGGCGGCAGGCTGGAAATGCGCCGGCCTGGCCGGAGGCAAGATGTGGACCGGAAAACGCCGTCCTTCCGAACCTCTGTATCCCGCACAAATGAAATACCGATATGAAAAAGAATGGAACGGGAGGTGAAACACACATCAATATGGTTTCTTACGGGGGCGGTGTCAACAGCACCGCCCTTTTGATCGGCCTGCACCAGCACCGCATCCCGGTGGATCTGATCCTCTTTGCGGATACCGGGGCGGAGCATCCCCACACCTATGCCTATCTGGACATCAATCATGGACCGCTGGCTGAAGGACCACGGGATGCCGCCCATCACCAGGGTCTACAAGACCACGCGGGACGGCAAGCGGCTGACCCTGGAGCAGGAGTGCTTGCAGAGCGGCACCCTGCCTTCTATGGCCTACGGCTTCAAGCGGTGTTCCCTGAAACACAAAATCGGGCCGCAGGAAAAGTTCTGCAATCACTATTTGCCCTGCCAAAAGGCATGGGCGGCGGGCAAGCGGGTGGTGAAATTTATCGGCTACGACGCAGGCGAGGGCTACCGCAGCGACAAGGTACTGCTGGGCGACCTGGCCGACCCCAAATACAGCAAGTGGTATCCCCTGATGGAATGGGGATGGGACCGGGCAGCGTGTATGCAGGCCATTGAAGATGCGGGCCTGCCCCAGCCGGGCAAGTCCTCCTGCTTCTTCTGTCCCAGTATGCGGGCGGAGGAGATCATCTGTCTGCGGGATCACCACCCGGACCTGTTCCGAAGGGCCATTGCCCTGGAGGACAACGCCCGCCCCAATTTGAAAACGGTCCAGGGCCTGGGCCGTAGCTATTCATGGAAAGAACGATTTGGAAAGGAGTTTTGCACACATGGCAACTGTTGAGAAGATCCGCCGTGATATTGAAAAGACCAGGGAGAAGATCTCCGAGCAGCAGAAGCGCCTCCGCACCCTGGAGGCGCAGCTCACCGAGGAGGAGAACCTGGAGATCGTCCGCATGGTCAAGGCGGTGAAGATGGACAACCGGGAGCTGACGGCCTTCCTAAAGGCCTACGCCAGCGGCCTCATCACCCTGCCGGAGGGCATGGTTTCTCCTTGTGTGATAGGCTCAGGTTACAGTTGGGCAGGGTCTGCCGGGTCGGCGTCCTGCTGGGCGGCAAAATACTTGCTGGGCGGCACGCCCTTGGCGCGCTTGAACACCCGCGAGAAGTAGAACTGGTCAAAGAAGCCCACCGAGACGGCGACCTCGGCGATGGACAGATTGCCCGCCCGCAGCAGCTTGCAGGCCTCGTTGATCCGGTAGTCGGTCAGATAATCAATGGGGCTCTTGCCGACGTTCAGCATGAACACCCGGTACAGATGGCTGCGGGAGACGCCCACGCTCTTGGCGACATCGTCGATGGAGATATCGTGCGAATAATTGAACTGGATGTACTTGATGGCGTTGAGCACATACTGGCTGGAGGACGAGGTGCTGTGGGGCTTGGCCTCGCTGGTCTCCTTCATCAGGGCGGAGATGAACAGGTACAGGTAGCCCACCATGGCGGCTTCGTCCTGCGGCTGGAGCCCGCGGGAGGAGTAGATGTTGGTCAGGGCTGTGCGCATCCCGTCGGGGTCGCCGGTGTGGTGGACGGGCTGCTCGTCGGTAAAGGGGAGCTGCGCGGCCAATTTGTGCGCACATGCGCCATTAAAGCCCACCCAGCTGTACTCCCACGGCTGCTGCTCGTCGGCGGAGTAGCGGATGAGCTGGCTCGGCCGGGCAAAGAACAGATCACCGGGGGCGACGGCAAAGGTGCGCCCGCCCACTTCAAAGGTGCCCCTGCCCGAAACGACAAGGTGGATCAGGTAGTGGTCCCGGATGCCGGGGCCCCATGTCTGGCCCGGAGCGCACCGCTCCAAGCCGCAGTTGAAGATGGACAATTCGATGTTGTTGGTGTAATTCTGTTTGAAGGACTGCTTGTAAACGTCTGGCATAGGAATCTCCTCCCATCAGCGGCATTGTTAAGTTCAGTATAACATATTTGCCCCTGCAAATTCAACAAAAGTACATCCGATTCTTTGACTTTCGTGCCAAAATTTGTTTTTTTGCCCGATCAAATCGCCAAATAAATTGAAAACTGCGTCTGCATCGATTACAATAGAGTTATCTTTTCCGAACAGGCTTTCCGGTGTTCTTGGGGGAGGAACGGCTATGGCGACCAGTACACAGCTCAGACAGCAGATCTTGGCAGGGGAGCAGGACGCGGCCCTTGCCGCGTTGTATGGCACAGACCCGGCAGTGTTGGCCCGGCAGCGGCAGCGGTATGCCGCCGCGCTGGAACAGTTCGAACTCTATTTCGGGCCGGGGCGGCAGGTGCATCTCTACTCCGCGCCGGGGCGGGCGGAGCTTGGGGGCAACCACACCGACCACCAGCACGGCCGGGTGCTGGCGGGCAGCGTCAACATTGATATGATCGCTGCTGCCGCCCCCAACAGCCTGAACCAGCTCCGCGTCCAGAGCGAGGGGTACGACCTGTGCGTCATCGATCTTTCGGACCTTGCCGCCCGCAAGGAGGAAGAGAACACCACCATGGCCCTGCTGCGCGGCGAGTGTGAAGCGTTCCGCCAGCGGGGAGCCAAGCTCTCCGGCCTTGACGTGTACATCTCCTCCAACGTGCCCAAGGGCAGCGGCGTCTCGTCCTCGGCGGCGTTCGAGGTGCTGATCGGCGTCATCCTCAACGACTGCTTCATGGCCGAAAAGGTCTCTCCCATCGCCATCGCACAGATCGGCCAGTGGGCAGAGAATGTTTACTTCGGCAAACCCTGCGGCCTGATGGACCAGATGGCCTCCAGCGTCGGCAACATTATCACCATTGACTTTGCGGACCCTGCCCACCCCGCCGTCGAGCCGGTGCAGGTCGATTTCTCCAAGGCGGGCCTCGCGCTCTGCATTCTAGATTCCGGTGCCGACCACGCCGACCTGACCGACGAGTATGCCGCCATCCCCAGCGAGTGCCGCGCCGTGGCCGCTGTCTGCGGCGGCGAGGTGCTGCGGGATGTTCCCTTTGAGACCTTCCTCGCAAAGCTCCCGGAGTGCCGCAAGCAGTGCGGCGACCGCGCCGTGCTCCGCGCCTTCCACATCTACGCCGACAACGAGCGGGTGGCAAAACAGGTGGCCGCCCTCCGCGCAGACGATTTCGACACCTTCCTGCAGCTGGTCACCGAGTCCGGCCTGAGCAGCTGGGAGTACCTGCAGAACGTCATCCCCGCCGGGTACAAGGAACATCAGGAGGTGGCCGTGACCATCGCCGCCGCCAAGCACTTCCTGCGCGGCAAGGGTGCCGTCCGCGTCCACGGCGGCGGTTTTGCGGGCACCGTACAGGCCTTTGTGCCGGTGGAAGAGCTGGCCCAGTTCAAGGAGCAGATGGAAGCCATCCTCGGCGCGGGCCGCTGCCATGTCCTCTCCATCCGCCCGGAAGGAGGCGCTGTCCTGTGATCTCCACTGCCATCCAACAGCTCGTCAATTACGGTCTGGACACCGGCCTCATCCTGCCGGACGATGAGATCTATATCCGCAACCAGCTGCTCATGACCATGCAGCTGGACAGCTTCACCGAGCCGGAGGGCGAGGTCTGCTACACCGACCTCGAAGCCATCCTGAAAACGCTGGTGGACGATGCGGTGGCCCGCGGCGTGTGCGAGGACAACTCCACCGCCCGCGACCTCTTCGACACCAAGCTTATGGGCGTGCTGACCCCGCGCCCCTCCATCGTCCGCGCCAACTTTGAGGAGCGGTACGAGACCGAAGGTCCCGAAGCGGCGACCAACTGGTTCTACAAGTTCAGTCAGGACACCGATTACATCCGCCGCTACCGCATCAAGCGGGACGTCAAGTGGGTGACCCGGACTCCTTATGGCGACCTCGACATCACCATTAACCTGTCGAAGCCCGAAAAAGACCCCAAAGCCATCGCAGCCGCAAAGCTGGCTCCTCAGAGCGCCTACCCCAAGTGCCAGCTCTGCGTGGAGAACGAGGGCTATGCGGGCCGGATGAACCACCCCGCCCGTGAGAACCACCGCATCATCCCGCTGACCATCAACGACAGCGCGTGGAATCTGCAGTACAGCCCCTATGTCTACTACAACGAGCACTGCATCGTCTTCAACAACCAGCACACCCCCATGAAGATCGAGCGGGCCACTTTCCGCAAGCTGCTGGACTTCGTGGCCCTCTTCCCCCACTATTTCGTGGGCAGCAACGCGGACCTGCCCATCGTGGGCGGCTCCATCCTGAGCCACGACCACTTCCAAGGCGGCCACTACGAGTTCGCCATGGCGAAGGCCCCCATCGAAAAGGCATGGGTCTTCCCCGGCTATGAGGATGTGGAAGCAGGCATCGTCCACTGGCCCATGAGCTGCATCCGCCTGACCTGTGCGGACGACAAGCGCCTTGTGGACTTGGCGGACAAGATCCTGACCGCATGGCGCGGCTACACCGACGAGAGCTGCTTCCTCTTCGCCGAGACCGACGGTGAGCCCCACAACACCATCACCCCCATCGCCCGGATGCGGGACGGCAGGTTCCAGCTCGACCTCGTGCTCCGCAACAACATCACCACCCCGGAGCACCCGCTGGGCGTCTACCACCCCCACGCCAAGCTCCACCACATCAAGAAAGAGAACATCGGCCTCATCGAGGTCATGGGTCTGGCCGTTCTGCCCAGCCGCCTGAAGCAGGAGCTGTTTGATCTGGCCGACGCACTGGTGGCCCGCGTACCCACCGCCGAGTATCCCGAAGCGTTGCAGAAGCACGCCGCATGGGCCGAGGAGATCCTTGCCAAGCACCCCGACCTGAACGGTGACAATGTCCACCTCATCCTGCAGGACGAGGTCGGCCATGTCTTCGCCGAGGTTCTGGCAGATGCCGGTGTCTATAAACTGGACGAAGCCGGACGCGCTGGCTTTGTGCGGTTCCTCACTTCCGTAAACTAAGCTTTTTCGCAATGCAAAACCCGTCAGCAGTTCCTGTTGGCGGGTTTTGTTGAACTGTTAAGCAAGACGGTGGGTGTTTTCCCCAGCAAGTGTCCGACGGGTGGGACCCTGTTGCCGTAGGCAATAGGGCGGGGTATGGAATCCCCGTCTCACTTGCGGGGGAGAATACCCACTGGCTCGCGAGTATCGATGCACAAAACAGAGGAGATTTCCATGGCGTATATATTAGAAGTTTGTGTTGACAGCACCGCCAGCGCCCTTGCGGCGAAGGAGGGCGGGGCCGACCGGCTGGAACTCTGCGCCGACCTCATCGTAGGCGGCACGACCCCCAGCCTTGCGCTGGTGCGGCAGGTGAAGGAGACCACCGGCCTCCCGGTCCGCACCCTGCTCCGCCCCCGCTTCGGCGATTTCTGCTACGACCGCTGGGAGCTGGCGCAGATGGCTGCTTCCGCCGCGGAGCTGGTGGCTGCCGGGGCCGACGGCATCGTGACCGGCGTGCTGACCCCGGACGGCGCACTGGATGTGGAAGCTCTGCGCCCCATCTATGACGCCGCCCGCGAAGCCGCAGCCAAGGCGAACCGCCCCGTCGCCCTCACCCTCCACCGCGCCTTCGATGTCTGCCGTGACCCCTTCGCCGCGCTGGAAGCGGCCTGTGGGCTGGATCTTTCCACCATCCTCACCAGCGGCCAAGCCGCCAGTGCCCCGCAGGGTGCTCCCCTGCTCCGGCAGCTCGTGGAGCGGGCGGCGGGCCGCATCGAGATTCTGGTGGGTGCTGGGGTCTCCCCAACCAACCTCCCTGCCCTCACAAGGGAGACGGGCGCTTCCGCCTTCCACCTCTCCGGCAAGCAGGTGCTGGACAGTCGCATGACCTTCCGGCGGGAGGGCGTGCCCATGGGTCTGCCAGGCTTTTCCGAGTTTGAGATCTGGCAGACCAGCGAAGCAAACATCCGCGCCGCCCGCACCGCACTGGATGCGCTGTAACTGCAAAAAGCATCGTTCTTCCCGCAGTGCCGCTGTTTCCTCAGGAAACAGGCACTGCATCTGCTATTTTCTCTTATGACCTCTCCCGTGAAAATTCAAAAACGGGCAGCCCGCAGG
>ENA-OPDA01001724-OPDA01001724.1-human-gut-metagenome-genome-assembly--contig:-NODE-1724-length-13933-cov-3.313734_pt1 | contig 13933 bp, 14 predicted proteins | sample MGYA00241253_ERZ501486 | MGnify/ENA primary metagenome ERZ501486 (study PRJEB25962, sample SAMEA2042510) | human gut metagenome | biome: human gut; feature: human-associated habitat; material: faeces... | reverse complement strand
TCTTGTAGATATCGATATCGACAAGAAGGAAAAAGTAAAAGTCCACGAGATACAAATCGTTGGAAATACAGCTATCAAAGCTTCCAAGTTGAAACGAGTAATGAAGAAAACCAATGAAAAAGGTAAACTTCGTAACTTGTTCCGTACTAAAAAATTCGTACCGGAAAACTATGAAGCGGATAAACAGCTTATCATCGACAAATATAATGAATTAGGCTACCGTGATGCAATGATTGTAAAGGACAGCATATCACAGTATGACGAAAAAACAGTTAACGTCTTTCTGGATATAGATGAAGGTCAGAAATATTATCTCCGTAACGTTGCATGGGTAGGTAATACGCTCTATCCGTCGGAACAATTAAACTACCTGCTTCGCATGAAGAAGGGTGACGTTTACAACCAAAAGTTACTGAACGAGCGTATTTCCACAGACGATGACGCTATCGGCAACTTATACTATAACAACGGTTACCTATTCTATAATCTCGATCCGGTCGAGGTAAATATTGTAGGTGACTCTATCGACCTCGAAATGAGAATCTATGAAGGCCGCCAGGCTACTATTAATAAAATCAATATTAGTGGTAACGACCGTTTGTATGAAAACGTAGTCCGTCGTGAGCTTCGTATCCGTCCGGGACAATTGTTCAGCAAAGAAGACTTGATGCGTTCTTTACGTGAGATTCAGCAAATGGGACACTTTGACCCGGAAAAACTGCAACCGGATATCCAACCGGATCCTATGAACGGAACCGTTGACATAGGTTTGCCTTTGACTTCTAAAGCCAATGACCAGGTAGAATTCTCTGCCGGTTGGGGACAAACTGGTGTGATCGGTAAGTTGAGTTTGAAGTTTACGAACTTCTCCATGAAGAACCTGCTGAATCCGAGTACATATAAAGGCATTATTCCGCAGGGTGAAGGACAGACGCTGACGTTGAGCGGCCAGACAAATGGACGTTACTATCAGGCATACAGCATATCGTTTATGGATCCGTGGTTCGGAGGAAAACGACCGAATACATTGTCCGTGAGCGCCTACTTCTCCAAACAGACGGATATCAGTAGTAATTATTTGAGCAATAACAGTTATGGTTATAACCCGTATTACGGTTATGGCGGCTATCCTTACTATGGCGGCTACGGTGGCTATGGTTATGGCTACGGTTACAACGGTGGTTCGGGCAATGGTTCTGGGCTAGGCAGATTATTCTAGAACGACGCGGCAAGGTTTTTCGGTTGGCTTGCGTTTCTCTTGTGAGTTGGCTGAAACCGCATGAGTTGAATGCTCGCATGTTCTCAACAAAATGGGTGGCTTCCACGACGGAGCCACCCATTTTTTCTGTCGAGATATATGTTCAGGAACCTGTTAAACGCTACGAGCATTTAACAGGTTATTGCGGCGTTTGCCAGTTCGCGGGCCGTCCTGCCATGCCGGCGCGAATACCTTCGATAATTACGAGTAGGCCCTTTTGGAACGAGGTCTCGGAATAGCCTTCGGCGACGGTTTGGCGCCAGCGCTCGTTGAAGCGCGGTTGTTCGGCGGCGGGGTTCGCTTTGCCTGTGAGCATGCCGGGGACGCGCGATGTCGTCGCAAAGCGCGCTGCATCGGCCTCTGCCTGCTTGCGCGCTGCTTCGGCTCGATGCGCAAGTTTTGGCGTGCGCGCAATGCGAGGCCCGTAAGGTACGAGTCGGTGATGGCGATGAGCTGCACGGCGATATCTTCTGGCATTCCTTGGCCAAGATAGATAAGGCGCAGCTCGAGCATGTAGGGTTCGATGCCGGGCCCGACGCACGGGTCGCACATGAGCTCGGCGAAATGCGGGGAAGAAACGAAGGCTCGACGCAGCGAGAGAGTTGTGCGAATGAGCGTGTCTTCCCAGCGCTCGCCTCGCAGCGCGCGAGTGTCGACTGTTTTCAGAAAACGTTCGACCACTTCATTGAGCAAGCTCTCGCGCGAGGGGATGTAGCCGTACAGGGCCATGGCGCTTACGCCAAGCTCGTTGCCCAGCGCTCGCATTGAGCACCCTTCGGTGCCCTTGTTGGCAATAAGATTGAACGCGCACTGCACGATTTCGTCTTTAGTGAGCGTTCCTTTTTTTCGTTGTTGCTTTGCGTACGCCACGGGTTTCCTTTCTCTGCTCGGCATATGATAAACGGTTTTCTATACGATGTATAGAAAACCGTTATGCACAAAGAAAGATCCTATTTGCTCATGGCATGCCGCATGGGTCTATTGCGCGATAAGACTTCCAAGGCGCATGCATTCGGCGCTCGCGTCATCGTCAGGGTAGTCTTTCGCGATAACCGAATCGACTACGACGAGCCCCGCTTCTTCGGCGCGCTGCTCCCACAGCTCCATCCATTCGCCGTCATTCCAATCGTACGACCCGAACAAAGCGACCCGTTTGCCTTCGAGCAGCGGCTCGACGGCATCGTACATCGGCAAGAACTCGGTATCTTCGAGTTCTTCGTCGCCCATTGCCGGGCAGCCGAAAGCGATGGCGGAATACTCGCCGACCTGCTCCGGTGAGAACTCTGCGGCGGTGATCACAGATACCTCGGCGCCCTTGCCTTTGGCGCCTTCGGCCACCGCCATTGCCATGGCCTCGGTGTTTCCTGTGCCGCTCCAATACACAACTGCAACTTTACTCATAAGATTTTAGCGACCTTTCTTTCTGGATTTGTTATGGTAGAAACATCAACCAGCTACGGTGAGCTGCTCGATGGATTTCCCTTGCTGCCACTGCCGGGAGTAGATCTTGCTGCACATCTCATATTTTTCAAAGATGTTTTTGGCGGTCTGCTCGTCGCTGTAGACCTTCCAGCAGCCCACGCACTTGTGATTGCACGCCCGATTGCAGATGAAGCCCAGCACATCCTCCGGCGGATAGCTCAAAAACAGGCCAATCTCATGGGGGAATTCCCCCTCGCTCCGGAGCCGGTGGATCAGGTGAACCACACAGCCATTGGGATTTTCCGGCACATATCCGTATTTGAGAAGCAATGCTCTGGCGCGGTGATCGGTCAGATCGTTCTCCAGCGCATGGGGCCGGTAGGCGTAGATCAAAGCGCGGCCTTTGCAAACCCGAAGCGGCAGGATGCGAATGCCCTTGGGCACCAGTTTCTTGTTCAGCCGGCACAAGTCTCGCGTCAGATCCTTCCGGCTGGGGCAGGCGCAGGAAAAGAGATTTCCCGTCTTGATTCCGGCCAGGGTGGGAGAGCAGTGACGAATCAGCAGATCCTCTGACATAGGCGTTTCCCTCACAAAATCATGTCCATATGCGGACAGTGCGGTGAAATGTTGAATACTGACAATTTAAGACGGTTAGCGATAGCTAACTAACGCGTCGAAAAGATAGCTGCCGCCCTTTGGTTAGCGGTAGCTAACTAATGCAATTATATACAGGACAAATTCGCTTGTCAAGAGGATGTATGGATTTTGCTGACAGAAAAAATGGCGCTTATCAGATACCTGTGTTATAATATGCAAAACACCCGTTTTTTATGGAGGTTCCTATGGCGATTCACGAGTCTGGCCAGATGTATCTGGAAACCATCTATATTCTCTCTCAGAACAGCGCCTTCGTTCGGGCTATCGATGTGGGAGAACAGCTGGGCTTCACCAAACCCAGCGTCAGCAGAGCCATGTCCATTTTGAAAAAGGACGGGTATGTGAATGTGGACGCCGACGGTGCGATCACCCTGACGGAGACCGGGCTTGCCATTGCAAAGACGATGTACACCCGCCATACAGTGTTGAGCCAGATGCTGATGGAACTGGGTGTGGACGAGAAGACCGCGACCGAGGATGCCTGCCGGATTGAGCATGTGATCAGCGAAAAATCCTTTGCGGCGGTGCAGGCGCACTTGGAGCAGGTAACGAAAATGCGGGAAGATGCTCACGGGCAATGAGCCTATGCAAATTTGGCGGACTGTTATTAAGCAATGGCATATACAAGTAGTTCACAAACCTTGGGGGGCGGCCGAGTAATCGACTGCCCTTTTCCCGTGTTTGCAGGCAAAAATGGACGGCCAGCTGTGACGAAACCAAAAGAGAAAACCCGTGAGGAATTGACAGATGCTGCCCGGCGATCTGCTAGCAGACCAACGCAGACCCGGAAACGGGCTGCATGGAATTTGACATCGAGAAAGGCCGCTTCTCTTTCCTTCTGACCGCCCCATACAGCGAGGAACGCCGGAGAGCTGCCAGTAAAGCGGCAAAAGCTACCGCAAGCGGTTTTATCAAAAGCATGGTATAATTTTTTTGAAAAACTTTTCTCTTTCATTTAGTATTTGACGATAAAACCGTAGTACATAGGTGAAGCCAGAAAGGAGGCGGTGAAATGATTGATGATGAAAAAATTATAGACCTGTTTTTCGAGCGCGACCAACAGGGCATACGGGAGCTGGACATTAAATACGGAAAAATCTGTCACAATCTCTCGTACAACATTGTGAACAGCAGGCAGGACGCAGAGGAATGTGTCAACGACGCTTACTTGGGCGCATGGAACGCCATTCCCCCGACAAGACCTAACCCGCTACTGTCTTACATTGTGAAAATCGTTCGGAACATTTCCCTTAAAATCTATTGGCGAAAGGAAGCTGCCAAGCGCAACAGCATTTACACAATCGCCATGCAGGAAATTGAAGCCTGTATCGCAGACCAGAAAACCGTAGAAGATGAAATTGAAGCCAGAGAGTTAGCCCGTATCATTGAGGTGTTTTTGGATACGCTGACCGCAAAAGAACGCGTCATCTTCATGCGCCGCTATGCGTATGCAGATCCCTACGCGGACATAGCAAAGCGCGTAGGTATATCCGAAAAAAATGTATCCGTCCGGCTCGCTCTGATCCGCCAGAAGATGAAACAATATTTGATAGAAAGAGAGGTGCTTATATGAACACCAAGCTATTTTCCGAAGCAATAACCGAAGTCGATAACAAATATTATGAGGAAGCTGCCACCTATGATTATCGTGCTGACAACAAAGTAGACACCGATTTTCACGCCTTTGCTTTGAGGCGAAAGCTGAAAACGGTACTGATTGCTGCTGTAATTATGGCACTTGCATTTACCACCGTTGCGGCAGCGGTATACCTTTACCATGTGTTTATCACTAACAGAGATACCGAATTGCCGTCTTATGAAGTGAGTGCAGAGGTAGAACCTAAAACCATCTCCGCAGACGCTTTGGAAGAACTCAAAGTCAAACCATATCAGACCTATAAAGCAACATACGGTGAAGTGGAAAACTATCTGGATGTGGATCTGCTGATTAGTGAGCAGCTTGAGAACACAATATTTGGCCAAGGCGTCGATATTCAAGGCTCTTATTTGAAAGGTGAAAGACCGATTACCTCTATTACTCTTTATAGCAGGCATGATACCGGAGCAACGGTGTCCGGCTATATTGATATGTCTGTGTATGTGTCTATCGGTACATCTGACACATACCAACAGATTGCTCAGATACTAAACTCGGAGTTGATGGAAAAGGACGCAATTCTCTCCGAATATGTGAGCGAAACAAATGGCATAGCTGCTAAGTTTGCTGTTTACGATACTATTGGCAGAGCAAGCGCCTATTTCGTGAATGATGGCATTCTGTATAACATTTCCGTTGGCGGATTTGTTGACGAAGATAATGTTGACCCGGCAAATTATCTGAAAGAACTGATTGACACTTTCAAGTAAAGATACCTTTCCCTATTGCCAAGAGCAGCCATTTCAATTTTGAAGCGGCTGCTCTTTTCTTTTGCCCAGGAGTAGAAAGGAGCGACCACCCATGACGAAACTGAGAGAGAAAACCCGTGAGGAAGTGACCGCCGAGATTGAGGCTGGGAAGAAGAAAATCCGGCAGCTTGAAAACCGGGAAAAGGTGTTGCGGCAAAAGCTGTCCCAAGAGGAACGCCGGACGCGTAGCCACCGGCTGATCGTCCGGGGCGCAGTCTTTGAGAGCATTGTGCCGGAAGCCAAGACCATGACCGACGAGGAAGCCGCCGCCTTTCTCCGGCTTGCCTTGACGAGTGAGGAAGCACTTACGATAAAATATCCTTATGATGTGGCTGGTTACTTTTCAGAATCTTTCGGGCAGCTTTTTTGATTTTATGGCACACGCCAAGAATAGCGATGCAAAATAGCAAAGCTGTTAATCCATATCCAAATGACTGCATTGCCGTGTTCATGTTCACGCCTCTTTTCTGATCGCTGCCGCCAATGAACTCAACCGAAAAATCCTCTTTTTTTGTGCGGCTCCTTCTGGATCGTGCCGACCTCATACCCCGTGCTGCGAATAGCATTCATAAGAGCCTCCGTGTCCAGCTCTGTTTCAGAGAGGATCACGGTCTGGTTTTTGCTGCGGGAAGAATTCACCTTTTTGACCGGGCAGGCTTTGCGTACGGCGTCATTGACATGAGCCTCGCACATCCCGCACATCATTCCATTGACTTCCACTGTGTACTTCCACATGTTCTCTCACTCCTTCTTGACTTTTGTATGATCGAGCAGCGCAGATCGGATGCGGGCCTGCTGTGCCGCGGTCCGTTCATCCGGGATCTTTCTGGCCATCAGACAGCAGAGCGGCGCCAACGAACTTCCGAGAAGCTGATGGCGAACGATGGAATAGCCGCACTCGGACAGGTATGCCATCAGCTCCCCGGCAGTCCAGACATGGTATACCCGAAAGCCGGACAGCCCCATGAACCAGAGCCGGAGTCTGGCGCTGCGGCTTTTGCCCCAGACAAAGGTGGGGGCGAACAGCCATCCCCCTGGCTTCAGAACCCGCCAGGCTTCCACCAGAGCTTTTTCGGGGTGAGGCATGACATGGAGGGCGTTGGAGATCACGACCGCATCGAAGCTCTCCGGGCCGTAGGGCAGCTTGGTGGCGTCCTGGACGGAGAAATGGAGCCGAGACGAATGCACCTGCTTTTTGGCCTGACGGATCATTTCAGCTGAAAAGTCGGTTGCCTCCCAGCTCCGGACACATGGAGAAAGCGGCACGGACAGCTGACCAGTTCCGCAGGCCAACTCCAGCACATCCATGTCCCGTTTCAGAAAAGGGCGCATTGCTTTGCATATCTGCTGATAGGTTGTCTGAGAGCGGCGCATGAAACCGGAGTAATGCCGTGAAAACCGCTCCCAAAACTGCTTGTTGTCATCCATACAATATGGTCACCTCAATGATGGTTAGCGATTGCTAACTACATCATACTCTTTGTCGCACGAAATTGCAAGATGCCGCCATATTGGTTTTGCATGTTCTCTGGGATAAATCAAGGGAAGAAGCGAGAACGAAGAATGACCGGGATACATCTCCCGGCCATTCTTTCCGTTTCGTTCGGCTCACTGTGTTTACCGGCACCAACCGGTGGGATTGGAGCGGGCGGTGATGAAGCGGCGGTAAATGCCCTCCTCCGCCATAAGTTTGTCGTGGTCGCCGGCCTGAACGATGCGCCCCTGGTCGATAACCAGGATCTCATCGGCGTGGCGAATGGTATTGAGCCGGTGGGCAATGACCAGCAGGGTCTTGCCCCGGCACAGTTGGGTGATGGCCTCCTGGATGTAGCTCTCATTGTCGGCGTCCACGCTGGCAGTGGCCTCATCCAGAATGACGATGGGAGCATCCTTCAGAATGCAGCGGGCAATGGAGATTCGCTGCCTCTCTCCGCCAGATAGGCTGGCTCCACCTTCGCCGATGACAGTGTCAAAGCCGTCGGGTAGCTCCATGATGAAGTCATAGCATCGGGCTTTTCTGGCCGCCTCATAGACCTCCTCCCGTGTGGCGTCTGTCCGTCCCATGGCGATGTTGTTATAGACGGTATCCTGGAATAAGTAGACCCGCTGGAACACCATAGAGATCTGATCCATCAGATCAGAAAGAGGAATATCGCGGATGTCACTGCCCCGCACCAGGATCTGTCCCTGTTTGACATCCCAAAACCGGGAGAGCAGGTTGGCTACCGTACTTTTACCGCCGCCAGAAGGCCCCACCAGGGCCAGCATCCGGTTTTTCTCCAGCGTGAAGGAGACATCATGCAGAACCTCTTTCTCCCCGTAGGCGAAGGTGACATTTCGGAACTCCACCTCTGGGGCGCTGCCGACTTTGGGGAAGGACTCCCGGCCCCGGTCAGGCAGTTCCGGCTGAGCCAACACTGCCTCGATCCGGTCCATGCAGGCGTTCATCACCGTCAGGCGGGTGGCTTGACTATAGAGCGCTTTAATGGGGCCGAAGAGGTCAAAGACGAAGAGCAGGACACCCAGCAGGAAGGTGATGGAGAGCTGCCCCCGGCCATAGAGCCAGAGAGACAGGGGGATCATCAGCACCGAGCCCAGACCGCACACCAGATAAAGGGCCCGCATCCAGGGGGCCTGACTCTCCTCGAACTCGATGCTGACCTTGCGGCTCCGGGCGAAATTCTCGGTGAGCTGCGCGGAACGCTCTCCCAGCAGGTTGAAGGTCTTGGCGATGCCGATGCCCTCCACATAGTCCAGCACCGCCCGTGTGAGCGCCTCGCTCTGCTCCTGTCGGATGTCGGAGTGGGCCAGGGTGCTCCCCAGAGATGCGCGGCCCAGCTGCCAGATAATCAGCACCACCACCAAGGCGGCCAGTCCCAGCCAGGGATTCAGGAAGGCCAGCCACAGCACCAGAATAGCCTGGGCAAAGGTATAGCTCATCATGTTGGCAATGTCGTGCATACAGTTCTCCTCAATGAACACCATGTCGGTGGACAGAACGGAACTGATTTTGCCGATGTTGCCCTCTGTGAAATAGCCCATGGGCAGGCGGCGCAAATGCCGTCCCAGCTCCATGCGCAGATCGGCGAATACCATATAGCCCGCCGCGGCCTGGAGCCGGTCGGCGATGTTCTGGCACAGGCACTCCAGCAGAACGCAACCCACCGTGCCCACCGCCAGCCACAGGCACAGCCGTGCCGTCATGGTTCCCTGGAGAAAAGCGCTCAGGGCCAGGAAGGACAGACCGATGGGGGCCTTGGACAGCATGGCCTTCAGGAACGCAAAGACAAAGGCCAGCTTGATCCGCCCCTGATAGGGGCCGGATACGGACAGGATTCGTTTCATCAGCGCGATCATGCCTCGTCGCCTCCTTTCTCCGCAGAGACACGCCAGGCAGCGGCTCCCTCGGCAGCCCGCCACAGTTTTTCATAGGCGGGGCAAGTCTTTCGCAATGTATCGTGGCGGCCAATCCCTGCCACATTGCCCTGATCCAGCACCACAATCTGATCGGCGCCTACAATGGACTGAAGCCGGTGGGCGATGACGATGACCGTCTTGCCCCGGATCACCTCGGCAATGGCGGCGTTCATTTTTTCCTCATTCTCCGGGTCCACGCTGGCGGTGGCCTCATCGAGAATGATGATGGGGGCGTCCTTCAGCAGGCACCGGGCAATGGAAATGCGCTGTTTTTCTCCGCCGGAAAGGTTGGAGCCGCCTTCTCCCACCATGGTGTCGTACCCTTGGGGCAGCGCCATGATGAAGTCATGGCAGCGGGCCGCTTTGGCTGCGGCGATTACATCCTCCTCGGCAGCATCCGGACGGCCAAAACGGATGTTATTGCGGATGGTGTCGTGGAACAGATACACATTCTGAAATACCATAGCAATGTTGCGCAAAAGGCTGTCGCAGGTCATCTTCCGGATGTCATAGCCGCCCACGGTGATGCGTCCCTGATCCACATCATAAAACCGGGCCAGCAGTGCGCAGAGTGTGCTCTTCCCGCTGCCGGACGGCCCTACAATGGCGGTGGCGCTGTTTTGCGGCAGATGGAAGGAAACATCGTGGATCACCTCCCGTGTTCCGTAACCGAAGGAGACATGGTCGAAGCAGATGTCGTAATGCTCCAAAGAGATGTCTTTCCCATCCTGATCCGGCAGTTCCGTTCCCTCCAGTTCTTCCAGACGGTCCAGCACCGAGTCCGTGACAGAAAGGATATGGGCGGCGTCGTTGATGGACTCCACACTGCCGAAGATCGTGAAGGAAAACATGGCAGCCATCAGGAGCACCGGCAGCTCCAAGGTTCCGTTCATAGTCTGCCAGCCGGCGGTGAGCACCAGGCCAACAGCTGCGGCCTTCAGAGAAAACAGGTGCAGGCAGTTCCAGGGCACAAAGCCAAACTCATTTTTGATACGGATGTCCTTATTGGCCCGGCACGCCTCAAAAAACCGCTGGGAGGACACCCCCTCCTGGCCAAAGGATTTGACCACGGGCAGGCCATGGATGTACTCAATGACCGCCCCGGACAATGCCTCTTGGGCCCGATGTCCCACCGGAGCGGTGCGGGCACTCTGCCGCCCGATGCCGCGGAGGGCAAAGGCGGACAGCAGCACGCCCACCACTGCCACCAGCGCCGCCTCCGGGCAGAAGAACGCCATGCACAAAACGATGACCAGTACCTGCAGATAGCCGTTGATGACTGCATCCACCATTTTCATGCTTTGCAACTCCAGGGTACTCAGTTCCGTAGTCAGAGCAGCCAGAATGTCGCCCAGGTTATTCTTGGAGAAATACCCCAGGGAAACCCGTTTGAGCAGGTCACCAAGTTCCAGTCTCTGCTGCGCCGCTCGCTCTGTTCCGATACTCTCCTGGAGCCGGTTTTTCCAGTAAGCACACACGAAGCGCAGAACGATCAGCAGGATGATCCCGCCCAGGCACAGCCAGGGGAGCTTGGCGTCCAGCGCCGTCCCCTCCTGGGCACTCTCGATGACCAGCCCAAGGGCCCAGGCCGCCAGCATCACCGGCCCGGCGGCGGCCCAGGTGGCAAGAAACGAACAGAGGCTTCCGAGATACAGCCGTCTGTGGTACCCCTTTGTCCAACGCAGAATCCGATTCATACTCTGAAACATCGTCAAGCCTCCTTTCCAACTGCCCAATTCTGGGCACCCACATGGGCCTGCCATAGCTTTTGATATAGCGGGCATCGGCTGAGCAACTCCGGCTGTGTGCCTTTGTCCACAATACGGCCTTTCTCCAGCACCACGATCTGGTCGGCGTTCTGAATCGTGCTCAGCCGGTGGGCAATAACCAGCAGCGTTTTCCCCCGGGAGAGCGCCATCAGGGAACGCTGGATCTTGTCCTCATTCTCTGGATCGGTAAAGGCGGTGGCCTCGTCCAGAATGACAATGGGGGCGTCCTTCAGAATCGCGCGGGCGATGGCGATCCGCTGCCGCTCCCCACCGGAGAGCTGCTTGCCCGCTTCACCCGCTGGGGTATCCCATCCATGCTCCAGCCGTCCTAAAAACTCCTCACACTGAGCGGCCCGGGCAGCCGCCCAAACTTCCTCCTCCGTGGCGTCCGGCTTTCCCAATCGAATGTTTTCTTTCAGAGAGCAGTCAAAGAGGAAATTGTCCTGTGTCACGAAACTGACCTGATCCGCCAGCTGCTTCAGTGTGAGATTCCGAATATCCACACCGCCTATGGCAATGCAGCCATCCGTCACATCCCAGAACCGAGCGATAAGCCGGGCTGCTGTAGATTTGCCGCCACCGGAGGGACCCACCAGAGCGGTGAAGGTGCCGGCGGGAAGTTCCAGATCAATGTGACGCAGCACAGTGTCCTCTTCTTTCCCGCTATACGAGAAGGACACATCCCGCAAAGTGATACCGCTGCCGGAGAGGCGGGCGGGCTCGGACGCCTCGGGCAGCTCCTCCAGATCCAGCAGATGCCGAGTGTCCCGGACGGCAAATTCCATGCTCTTCATGGAATTGAGAAAGGCTGCAGCCTGCACCAGCGGGGACACGATACCCAGCACCAGCATCAAGCACAGAGCCAGCCGGGCCGGGTCCAGGACGCCGGTCTGATACAGGGCGATCCCAACCGGCAGGGTAGCCAGCAGCGTGGTAGGCAGGATGGACAGGCACAGGTTCATGGATTTCCAGGTGCAGCGAAACCAATCCAGTGTGAAGTCACGGAAGCTGGTCACCGCCCGGACGAATTTCTCATAGGAGGCGCCGCTTTGGTTAAAAGCCTTTACCACCTCGATGCCCTCCACATACTCCACGATGATGCTGTTGACCTGGGCATTGGCCGCCATGTAGGCGGCATACTTTTCGTTGTAGGTCCGCAGGCCCGCCGCCATGGGGATCAGCGCGGCCGGGATCGTAGCAAGGGAGGCAAGGCCCATTCGCCAGTCCATGGCAAAGAGGGCGATCACCACCACGATAGGCAGCAGCACATTGGAACTCAATTCCGGTATCATGTGGGCCAGCGGCGGCTCAATGTCCTCGATCCGATCCACGATGGTGCTTTTGAGGGAACCGACGGGCTTCGACAGCACACTCCCCAAGGGGGCGTGCATCAGCTTATGGGCCACTTGACGGCGCAGGCCCTCCAAAATGGTGTAGGCAGACACATGAGCCAGCATAGTAGAAAAGGCGTAAAAAGCCACCTTGACCGTATATCCCGCCAGACACACTCCAGCCCATCGGAGAAGCTCCATGCCGGAGGCCGACTGATGGATAAACAGGCGAAGGATCTCATAGACCCCCAGATACGGCACAAAGCCCCCTGCTACGCTGATAACAGCACACAAGACAGACAAGACCAGCTTTCCCCGGCAGGGACCGGCAAAAGAGAGCAGGATGGCCAGCCAGCTGCGTTGTTTCACAAAACCACTCCTCTCAAAAAAAATTGGCATGGTGAGATGTCTCTCACCATGCCCTATTGTATCGGTTCTTGCCCATGCTTGCCGCTCCGCCCGGCCGGCATCACTCCGTTTCGTCAGGAAAAGAGAGAACGGGATTCCCGCCGCCTCGCCGGTATTCCAGCGGAGTTTGTCCCTTCACCGCCCGAAAAGCCGCGGCAAATTTGCTGGAGCTGTCATAGCCCACCGCTCCGGCGATCTCTGTAACGCTGGCCTCCGGTTCTTTTCGAAGCAGCAGAGCCGCCCGATCCATCCGCAGTGCCCGCATATAGGTGTTCACCGGACTGCCATATACACTTTTGAAGCAGGCCTTCATGGTGGTCAAAGGTATCTGGTACTGTCTGGACAGAGCCTCCAATGTGATATGCTGCTCCAGATGCTCCACCAGATAGGAGCGGATGGCCTTTACCGTTTCCACCTGGGAACGGTAAAAATACGGTTTTTCCGTTCCGCTTCCCAATTCCAGGGCGTCGAGATACAGCAGCAGCTCCAGAATCTTTACCCGGAAGTAGGGCATTTTGATCCGCTCCGGTACGGCACACAACTCCTGAAAAATGTGATCCACCGAGGGTGCTCCGTGAATGACCTGCGGCCGGGCATCCGGGCAGAATTTCCGCTGAATGGCGGCCAGATCCAAAGGATAGTCTCCCGCCAGACGAGCCAGTTCCACGGGTGCCATGGACAGGTCAAAGCACATGGAGATGCCATGATAGTGGGACAACGGGAGAGAAAAGTATCCTTTGTGCTTCAGGCGGCGATCCACTTTCAGGTCACCTGCCTCCACATAGGAGAACGCGTCGTCGCCCACAGCGTATTCCATCCGGCCCTCCCGGCAATAGTCGATGCAGAGGAGATCCTGCCGGGTCTCAAAAGAGGAGTCGCAATAGGCCATGTGGAAATCGTTATACAGGATGGTAGCGCCGGGGAACACCTCATAGACGGTCATGGTTCCCTCGCCGCTCTCATTTCGCAGCTGATAAACGCTGCACCCACCACTCTTGGCCAAGAGGCGCAGATCCGGCTGGCTGTCCTGTAAAAATGCCACTGCGGCTCAGCTCCTTTCTCAAAGTTCCAGGACTCGATCACAGGCGCACTGGAGAAATTCGCGGTCATGTGTCACCACCAGAACCACCCGCCCCTCGTCCGCCAGTTCCCGTGCGCAGCGAGCCACTTCCTGCATTCTTGCATAGTCCAGACCACTGGTGGGCTCGTCGAATACCAGCAGCTTCGGCTCCTGGGCCAGCGCCCGGGCAATGGCCACCTTCTGC